>OOAW01001604.1_pt1 | contig 9809 bp, 7 predicted proteins | sample 1671861 | NCBI WGS metagenome assembly OOAW01 (sample SAMN06348200, study PRJEB24527) | human gut metagenome | reverse complement strand
TTTCCATATCCATCCATGGAACCCGTATCAAATTCAATGTCCGGATCCCTCTTTCCCGTCAGAACAAATTTGTAGAGATTCTTTCTTCCATTCTCGTGAATCTGCCCGGAAATCAACTCCCGGAGAGCTGCATTTCCCATCCAGCTCTCTACCGTGAGAACAAGATGCAGATATTCTCTCTTTGCCAGCGGAACAAACTCAATTCTGGTACCTTTCTGTGAAATCTCTCCCCGGATAAATCCATGCTTTCCTGTATCATTTTTATCGATCGGCTCCAGTGCACCCGCATATGCTGCAAGTCCCGGGATCACCTGCTGCGGCTTGTGGATATGCCCCATGGCAATATAGTCGAATCCGCTTTTTTCCAACAGACTTTTCTGTATCGGAAGATGTTTTTCATCTCCGCCGTGAACCAGAAGAATCTCATACTTTGCGTCTCCTTCCGCACGGATCCCTCCACCAAAAGGTGTCAGTATCTCCCGTGACTCATAGCTGAATCCCGTCACTGCCACATCAAGATCCTCAAAGATCACACACTCCGGCTCTTTGTCAAACAGCGGATATACATTGCTGCTCCACTGAAAGCTCCGGTAGTAAGAATCCTGCTTTAAAAAATCATGGTTCCCGGCAATCAGAACAACCTTTGTCCGGGAAAGTCGGGAAAAATAATAATCCACTTCTTTTAATTCTTTCTTCAGCGGCTGTCTGTGGAACAGATCCCCCGCAATGAGAAGCAGATCCATCTGTTCTCGCTCACAGATGTCGATCACTTCCGCAAAGGTATCCCACAATTCCTGAGGCCGCACCTTTGAATAAACATCTCCCGCATCCGGAGAAGCACCCAGATGAACATCCGCAATGTGAATCCATTTTACCATGGTATTCCCTCCTGTCTCTTTTATCAGCAAAGAGGGTGCTCAAAAGCACACTGCCTTTGGTCACCCTCTTTCAATTCTCTTATAGACTTCTCCCTGGAAATCTTATAAATCACAGTTATTTACAGTTCTCGGGAACGGAATCACGTCACGGATATTGGACATACCTGTCAGATACATCACACATCTTTCAAATCCAAGACCAAATCCTGCATGTCTCGTAGAACCATATTTTCTCAGATCCAGATAGAACTTGTAATCCTCCTCGTTCAGATCCATCTCTGCCATTCTTGTGCGAAGTTTTTCGAAGTCGTCCTCTCTCTGGCTTCCTCCGATGATCTCTCCGATTCCCGGTACCAGACAGTCTACTGCTGCCACTGTCTTGCCGTCATCATTCTGTTTCATATAGAATGCTTTGATCTCCTTCGGATAGTCTGTCACGAATACCGGACGTTTGTAGATCTCTTCTGTGAGATAACGTTCATGCTCTGTCTGCAGATCTGTCCCCCAGGAAACTTTATATTCAAACTTGTCGTTGTTCTTCATCAGAATATCAACCGCTTCTGTGTAAGTCACTCTTGCAAAGTCTGAATTTACCACATTGTTCAGACGGTCAAGCAGTCCCTTGTCCACAAATGAGTTGAAGAAGTTCATCTCTTCCGGAGCATTCTCCAGAACATAGGAGATTACATATTTTAACATGGACTCTGCCAGATCCATATTGTCTTCCAGATCTGCAAATGCAATCTCAGGCTCGATCATCCAGAACTCTGCCGCATGTCTTGTCGTGTTGGAGTTCTCGGCACGGAATGTCGGTCCAAATGTATAAATGCTCCTGAATGCCTGTGCAAATGTCTCTCCGTTGAGCTGTCCGCTCACTGTCAGATTCGTCTCTTTTCCAAAGAAATCTTTGCTGTAATCAATGCTTCCGTCTGCACTCTTTGGTACATCTTTCAGATCCAGTGTCGTCACCTGGAACATCTCACCTGCACCTTCACAGTCACTTCCTGTGATCAGTGGTGTGTGTACATACACAAATCCTCTCTCTTGAAAGAACTGGTGGATCGCATATGCGATCATGGAACGTACTCGAAATACGGCCTGGAATGTGTTCGTTCTCGGACGTAAATGAGAGATCGTTCTCAAATATTCAAAGCTGTGACGCTTCTTCTGCAGCGGATAATCCGGTGCGGACGCTCCCTCTACTGTCACTTCGTCTGCCTGAATCTCAAACGGCTGTTTTGCCTGTGGTGTCGCTACCAGTGTACCGGTCACAATGATCGCTGCTCCGACATTCTGTCTGGAGATCTCATCAAAATTCTCCATTTTGTCATGATATACCACCTGCAGAGGCTCAAAATAAGAACCGTCATTTACCACGATAAATCCAAATGTCTTGGAATCGCGAATACTGCGGATCCATCCCCCTACAGTCACTTTTTTATCCAGATACTGTTCTCTATTTTTAAATAATTCCCGAACTGTCACTAATTCCATACCGCTCACTCCTTCTTTTCAAATCTGTCTCTGCCGCAAAACGGACATTCAATAAAGGCTATTATATCATATATCCTATGCTTTTGTCCACCGGTGTATCGTGTCTGTTCCCGGACTGCACAATTCCAGAACCGTATGATCTTCACTTAATGTATACTCATATTCCAGACTGCCGCCCTCCATGACCAGATTCAGTTTCAAAATACCTTCTGCATCTTTGACAACGCCAAATGTTCCCTTTGTTTTTCCTGAGGATCCTTTGATCACAACAGTTCCGTCTTTTTTGAATGTGTATTCATTCTCATTGTCATCTTTCCAGGTTCCCAGAAGCCCGGATGCCTGTGCATCTGATATGTCAATGCGCTCGATATCCGACTGAAACAATTCCATATCCTTGCCTCCGTCCAGTGACTTGAGCTTCAGACCATACCCAGTCGTATCATCCTCAATCGCATACAACTGTTCTTTCTCTTCCCCGTCCATCTTGATCCCCATTGTAATATTGTCATCTTCGTCAAATCCACACTCAAACGTAAGTGCTTTTCCGTCCAGTGTCCCGGTTCCATCCTCCTTCAGATCATAAACCGATTCTGTTCCGACCACATCCCACTTCTTTGCCAGAACCTTTGTCACTGCCTCACTCGGCAGAATATAGCCGTCACCAAGCTTTTCTTTCAGTTCATCAGATGCCTGATTCACTTCTTCTGTTTTCGATGCTGCCGGCTTCTCCTCTTGTTTGCTGCCCTGACATCCGGTCATCGTGATCGCTGCTGCCAGGATCAGCACTGCTGCTAATTTTTTCATATGATTCCTCTCCTGTTGATTGTTCGTTTCTCATACGCATAAGGATACCATAATCGGAGAGTTTTTTCCATTTTGTTTCAAAAACTCTGCTAAAAAAGATAAGATTTAAACTTGAAAGAGACATAGAAAGAAACAGAAGCACAAAATGACTTTTCTCATCTCATGCTTCCGCCTTCTATTACTCTATATTCTTACTCCTGATCCTGTCCTTGCCCAACAGCAACAGTCGGATTATGCAGCAATTTATGCTCCTTGCCTTTTAAAATTCCATTATATACCGTTGCCACGATCGGGTTCTCATTGGACAGCTTAATCTGTGCCATGCTGTCGATCTTGTAAATGCCTTCCAGACGGGCTTTCTTCGTCCTCGGTCCAATCGGAACCGGCTGTCCGCCCCCTGCAATGCATCCTCTCTTGCATGCCATCACTTCTACAAAGTCATAATGCACTTCTCCGTCTTTCATCCGATCCAGCAGTTCTTTGGCGCAATGCAGTCCATTTACGACTGCAATCTTTACTTCTCGCCCGTTCAGATCTACCGATGCCTCCTTGATTCCGTCCACACCGCGGATTCCGGTAAAACTGATTGCATCCAGCACTTCCGAACTGCTGTTGTTTTTCAGCCGGCGCAGAACAGCTTCTGTCACGCCACCGGTCACACCAAAGATTGCTCCTGCACCGGATGAAAGTCCAAACGGCATATCCAGCGCTTCCGGTTCAATCCGGGAAAGATCAATACCAGCTTCCTGAATCATCCGTGTTACTTCTGTTGTTGTAAGTACATAATCTACATCCTGCTTTCCTTCGGTAAAATGCTCCGGACGTTTGATCTCTGCTTTCTTTGCAGTACACGGCATGATCGAAATCACAACTGTTTTGCGGTTCTTCGTTCCTTCCTGCGCTGCCTTTTTCTCTTCTGTTCTGGCTTCTTCTTTCAGAAGCGCCCCAAACATCACCTGTGGGGAACGGCAGGTGGAGAGATTCTTGCGAAACTGGGGATAACGGTTCTCACAGAATTTTACCCATGCCGGACAGCAGGAAGTAAACAGCGGAAGATTCTCCCCGGATTCCAGACGCTCTACCAGTTCTTTTGACTCTTCCATCACGGTAAGATCTGCTCCAAAATTGGTATCATAGATTTCGTCAAATCCAATCATTCTCAGAGCTGCCACCAACCGCCCCAGCGTATTCTCACCTTTCGGAATTCCAAATTTATCACCAATTGCCACGCGGACTGCAGGCGCAATCTGTGCAATCACACGGGTATCTTTATCTGCCAGAGCTGTCCAGACAGGAGCAATATCCTGCTTAATACTGATGGCTCCGGTCGGACATACGACCCGGCACTGTCCGCATCCCACACAGTCTGTCTGAGACATCGCCCGGTCAAATGCCGGCATTACCTGCATCTTAGAACCACGGAAGGCAAAATCAAGAATCCCAAGTCCCTGGATCTCCTCACAGGTTCTTACACAATCTCCACACAGAATGCATTTGTTGGGATCTCTCACAATACATTCTGAAGACTCATCCAACGGCAGGATTGGTTTGTGATTCTCAAATCTTACCTCGTCAATCCCCAGCTGGCGGGACAGTGTCTGCAAAGTACAGACTCCGTTCTCGGTACAGGTCGTACAGTCTCTGCAGTGAGAAGAAAGCAGCAATTCGAGGATCATCTTTCTGTGATGCTGCAGCCGTGGTGTATGCGTATAGATCACCATTCCATCTCTTGGTACTTCGGAGCAGGATGCAAAAATCTTCCCTCTGTCATCTTCCACCACGCACATACGACAGGCGCCGTATGTTGACAGTTCCGAATGATAGCAGAACGTAGGAAGATCAATTCCTGATTTTCGGATTACAGAAAGGACATTTTTCTCATCTGTAAATGCTACCCGTCTGTTATTAATTGTCATATATCCCATATCTTCTGCCTCCTACTCTTCTATATGAATGGCACCGAACGCACAGGAACTCTCACACGCTCCGCACTTGATGCACTTGTCATTGTCAATTACAAACGGTTCTTTGATTCTTCCGCTGATCGCTCCCACCGGACAGTTTCTTGCGCACTTGGAACATCCCTTGCAGCGCTCCGGACTGATAATGTATCTTCTAAGTGCAGTACAAGTATGAGAAACGCACTTCTTATCCACCACATGCTCCACATACTCATCCCGGAACAATTTCAATGTACTCACAACAGGCAGAGCCGCACTCTTCCCGAGACCGCAAAGAGCTGTCTCTGTAATCATATTTGCCAGTTCCTCCAGAAGATCCAGATCTTCCAGTTTTCCGTTGCCTGCCACGATCCGCTCCAGAATCTCCAGCATCCGCTTGGTACCTTCCCTGCACGGCACACATTTTCCACAGCTCTCATTCTGCGTAAAATTCATAAAGAACCGGGCAACCTCCACCATACAAGTGTGGTCATCCATGACAACCAGACCGCCGGAACCGATCATTGCTCCCATCTTCTTAAGAGAATCAAAATCCAGATTGACATCCAGATGCCTTGTAACCAGACATCCGCCGGACGGTCCGCCGATCTGTACTGCCTTAAATTTACCGTCCTCTTTGATTCCGCCGCCGATATCGTAAATCACCTCTCTTAAGGAAGTCCCCATCGGCACCTCGATCAGACCGGTATGCTTCACACTTCCGGTCAGCGCAAATGCCTTCGTTCCCGGACTGTTCTCAGGTCCAATACTCTTAAACCATCCGGCTCCCTCATTGATGATCATCGGGACATTGGCAAATGTCTCTACATTATTAAGCACTGTCGGTTTCGCAAACAATCCCTTCTCTACAGTACGAGGCGGTTTCACACGCGGCATTCCTCTGCTGCCTTCAATGGATGCTGTCAATGCACTTCCCTCTCCGCAGACAAATGCTCCCGCTCCGCGATTGATGTGAAGATGAAATGAAAAATCCGTGCCCAGAATGTGATCGCCTAAAAGTCCGCACTCTTCTGCCTGGCTGATCGCCAGCTTCAACCGACTGATCGCCAGCGGATACTCTGCCCGCACATAAATATAGCCGTCTCTTGCACCTACCGCATAAGCCCCGATCATCATACCCTCGATCATCTTGTGCGGATCGCCTTCCATAATACTGCGGTCCATAAAAGCTCCCGGATCCCCCTCGTCTCCGTTACAGACAATGTAACGTACCTTCTCCGGCTGGCGTGCTACCTGTGACCACTTATATCCGGTCGGGAATCCGCCGCCTCCCCGGCCTCGTAAGTTGGATTCTGAAATCTCTTCGATCACCTGTGCAGGAGTCATCTCAAAAAGCACCTTCTCCAGGGCACGGTATCCGCCTGCAGCTATGTATTCCTGAATATGCTCCGAATCGATATGTCCGCAGTTTTTGAGAACATTTCTTGTCTGCTTTTTATAAAACGGGATCTCTTCCTGTTTCTTATATTCGATTCCATCCTGTTTAAATAAGAGATGCCGGATCACATCTCCCCGTTCAATTGTCCGGTAAAAAATCTCTTCACAATCACTCAACTGAACTTTGGTATACAAAATCCCCATCGGTTCGATCCGCATCAGAGGTCCCATTTCACAAAACCCATGACATCCGCTCTTTTTCACTTCCACAGGTCCCGTCTTTTGTTCTGCCTCTGTGTGAGCGATCTCCGGTCCAAAGAACACATCCACATCCGGATTCTCTGCGGTGAGCTCACACATTTTCTCATAAATCTCCCCGGAACCACCTGCCAGACAGCCGGTTCCCGCACAGATTAAAATCCGGCATCGGCTTTTTTCAATCTTTTCTGAAGTTTCTTTTCGGACCTGCTGCAGAATCTCTCTGTTTTCAATTCTCTTCATATGCCTTACGCTCCTCTCAACTCGTGAATCAGTTCTGCTGCCGCATCCGGCGTCATCTTCGGATAAACCGTATCATTCACCGTCAAAACAGGCGCAAGTCCACAGGCTCCTAAGCAGGAAACCGTCTCAACAGTAAACAGCATATCATCTGTTGTATTCTTCTCTCCGGAAATCCCCAGCTCACTGTAGAGCCTTTCCAGAATCGGAATTGATTTTCTCACATGACATGCTGTACCATTACAGACCTTAATGACATATTTTCCTTTTGGTTCAAATGAGAAATTCTCATAAAATGTTGCCACACTGTACGCTTTGGCCTCACTGATGCCGATTTTTTCCGCAACATAGCTTAAAAGCTCTGGCGGCAGGTAGCGATATTCGCTCTGGATATCCTGAATGATCGGAATCAGAGATTCCTGATAAGCTCCATGTGATGCAACGATCTCATCTGCTTTGTCATAGTAGCTTTGATCTAACATATAATCCTCCTTTTGGTACATTTTTGTATATTTTATTACATTTCCAGTGCCTCTTGCGTAATATTATATGTTAGAACATACAATCATTCAATATTTTTTATCCAGTTTTCTATGAACATTTTGTAAACCATTACTGTTCACAGTAACTGTGAACTTTCTCCAAACTCAGGATTTTAAAAAAGAACAAAAGCAGAAGAACAGCTTTGCATTTCACAGCCAAGTCTGAGCCACGCGATCGCACAGCTGGAAAAAGAGCTGGGGATCCCGCTGTTTGAAAAAAAACGGAAGAAATACAACCCTGACACGATTCGGAGAAGAATTTCTCTCCTGTGCGGAACACACGCTGTCTACTCTGGATGAAGGAATCACAACACTCCACAGAAATGCACGGGGCGAAGGTCTGGTCGCACAGGGATTCGGTATCGCTGTTGTACCTTATATGGATATTTTACAGAAACTGAACGTCAACATTCTTCAGATCCGCTCTCCAAATTATGAGCGGGCATTCTTTATGGTGCATAATGACTGCGTATTTATACCGCCTGTAGTACAGAAATTCCGTCAGTTTGTGTTGGATGACGGGATGATGCTGACAGAGGAACCTGCCTGATTATACAAAAACATGATCTGCTCTCAGACAATCCTCTATCTGAAAACAGATCATGTTTACGTTCTATTATAAATAAAATACTTCAATTGCATCCGGGAATGTTTGTTCCGAATACTCTCTATATGAGATTTTTTTATTTTACAACTACCTTACGGAAGTTCTTCTTACCTTTTTTCAGAACGATACCCTCTCCTGACAGTGCATCTTTTGTAAATACCGCATGAATGTCTGCAACTTTCTCTCCGTCTGCTGCAACTCCACCCTGCTGTACCGCACGTCTCGCCTCAGATTTAGATGGAACCAGGCCGCTCTTTAAGAGCAGTGTCAGAATATCAATCTCATTTCCTTCAAAATCTTCTTCTGTCAGCTCTGCTGTCGGCATCTGTGCTGCATTTCCCTGGCTGAACAATGCTCTTGCACTCTCCTGTGCCTTATTTGCTTCCTCTTCTCCATGTACCAGCTTTGTCAGTTCAAATGCAAGGATTTCTTTGGCAGTGTTAAGCTGTGCACCTTCCCATGAATCCATCTTGTCAATCTCTTCCAACGGAAGGAATGTCAGCATACGGATACATTTCAGAACATCTGCATCTGCCACATTTCTCCAGTACTGATAGAAGTCAAACGGAGAAGTCTTGTTTGGATCAAGCCATACCGCACCGGACTGTGTTTTTCCCATTTTCTTTCCTTCAGAGTTCAGAAGCAATGTGATCGTCATCGCACTTGCATCCTCTCCCAGTTTCCGGCGGATCAGTTCTGTTCCTGCCAGCATGTTGCTCCACTGGTCATCCCCGCCAAACTGCAGGTTACATCCGTATTTCTGGTACAGTGCATAGAAATCGTACGCCTGCATGATCATGTAGTTAAATTCCAGGAAACTTAATCCTTTCTCCATTCTCTGCTTGTAACACTCTGCTGTCAGCATACGGTTTACACTGAAATGTGCACCCACTTCACGAAGCAATTCTACATAATTCAGATCCAGCAGCCAGTCTGCATTGTTTACCATCAGGGCTTTTCCTTCAGAGAAATCAATAAATTTACTCATCTGTTCTTTGAAACAGTCACAGTTGTGCTGAATCTGCTCCGGTGTCATCATAGAACGCATATCCGTTCTTCCGGAAGGATCTCCGATGTATCCTGTACCGCCTCCGATCAGCGCGATTGGTTTATTTCCTGCCATCTGCAGACGTTTCATCAGACAAAGCGCCATAAAGTGCCCTACATGAAGACTATCTGCTGTTGGATCAAATCCAATATAAAATGTTGCCTTTCCTTCATTTACCAGTTTGGAGATTCTCTCCTCGTCTGTCACCTGCGCGATCAGACCTCTTGCTTTCAATTCGTCATAAATCTGCATCTTTTGCATCCTCACTTTCCTAAAATATAAAAAGAGCCTTCATCCGAAAGGACGAGGGCTCATAAGCTCGTGGTACCACCTTTTTTCACAGACGACTCGCGCCATCTGCCTCTGTGAGTCAATCTCGCACCTTTTCGATACTCAATCACTCAGTGCAGTAACGTGCACCAATCCGTCACAGCCTACTTTCCTGTAAGAGTTCGGTGTGAAGCTCTGAGATGTATTCATACAAGATGTCTTCCTGCGCCTCTCATCAGCCGGCTGCTTTCTGTCTTCGTCCATTCCTGTACTACTTGTTCTCTTCTTTGCCTGTTTCATATACTATCGAAATCTTATCCCATTCCCCCT
>OOAW01001574.1_pt1 | contig 9968 bp, 20 predicted proteins | sample 1671861 | NCBI WGS metagenome assembly OOAW01 (sample SAMN06348200, study PRJEB24527) | human gut metagenome | reverse complement strand
CTAATTGTATTTATAATATAACTAACCACATAAAAAAATCAACAAAATAAGACACCAACTTTCGTCAGTGCCTTAAGAGGGGATAATTATCAATTTAGGAGTAATGGTGCCAGCCCTCGCCAGCACCACAGGGGATATTATTGAATTTCAGACTGATATATGTCCGTGGCTCAGTGCATTCTGCATCTGTTCCACGATAAATATTACCACATATAAAACGAACAGAACGAACAAAACGAACAGACTTTTATTTTTCTTTCAAAAACCTTTCAACTGCCATCCTGCATCCATCCGCAGTATAGTGTTTTCCCATACTATGTGCTACTTTTATCCAAGAATACTTATTAACATATCTGTATGTAATCATCCTTCTCATAGTACTGCTCTTTATCTGGTATATGTAATGCTCTGCAAGCGCTATCTGCTGTTCTATCTTCTCAAGAACATCTTCCTGCTGTGACTTTCTTAACATCAATAATGCCATCTGAGTATCATATTCCGAATATGGGAAACCTTCTATCTTGAAATGCTGCTTGCCTCCATTTCCGCCTGATACACTGTCTATTACAGTATACCCTTCCTGCTCCATCTTATTTATCCTTTTCTCTATCTGAGATATAGACTCCTTTAACGCTTCTCTTTCCTTTATTAAGTCATCATACTGTATCAATATTTCTTTAATATTGTACTGTTCTTCCACTCACTACACCTACCTACTCTCTCATAATTATCATATGGCTTGCTAACGCATATCCGAACTCCCTATTAGCTCCTGTGGACTTCTCCCAGCCTTTAAGCATATATATGTATGAACACATACTTAACATCATCATAGACATCTGCATGTACTCCTCATAGCTTGTTGTATCTGCTGGCATCTGTGATAACACCTTTGCTGGATTAACAACGCTAAGGCCTTGCTCTTTTAATTCTTTCTCGGCATTGCTGAAGCGTTCCATATAATCATCAATGCCTGTTACCGGTCCGCTGATATATACACGATTATCTCTCATTGCCTGTATTCTGCTATCATCCATTATTTATTACCTGCCTTTACTATCTCAATCGCTTCATCAGTAAGCATCTTTTCTGTTTTCCCATGCAATCTCAAGCCAGAATTAAACTCTTTGCTTCTTTCTTTCAACTGTTCAACAACCTTATCAATGTCATAAGCTGTTGGCTGCTCATCTATATCAAGGCAGAAAGCATCTGTTATCTGTCTTGCTAGATCTCTGTATTCTTCACTTTTGAAGAGGTTTGTTGCATCTCGAAAGCCATTCTTTATATATTCTTTAAAAACATCCGCATCAATTAATCTCACTTTCTTTACCTCCAATCTTCCGGCATAGACATCTGCGCATTACAATCCTTAATCATCATCATTGTATTGGTACTTGGTATCCAGTTCTTTACATACTCCACAGCTTCCTCGTATTTAAGCCTTGGTGTATTGCCTCTTGCATTGACATTGAAATAATCCCAATAATCGTGATTGATTTCTAAAAATACCTTCCTGCCTATCTCCTTATAAGCATTTGACTTCTTTCCACCTAACAGCTCTATAACCCTTGATGATATAAGCTTGTCTAAGTTGCGCTGCTGACCATAATCTATGTTCATAGTGTTCTCTAACTTTGTAACTCTGTCTGAAACATTATCTATCATACCTAACTGTATTCGCATCATTTCCTGTTGGCTAAGTGGTCTCTGATAGCTTCCATTTTTTCGTATACTTGGAAGCACCTCAGATGTTATCCATTTTTTGAATTTCTTTGCACTCGGTAATTTGCTGCTAAGAATTAATGAATATAGTCCGCTCTCATTGATTGCTGTTATTCCTCTGTTTGGAATTTCTAATGTAACTTCTGGTGACTTTTGAATTAGTCTCCTGTCTTCTAAATCAACATTATCCTGTAATGCCTTGCGGTCATTGGAATATCCAAGTGCCAATGTAATATCTTTTCCAATAAACCACACTTCATCATCCAGCATAAGCGACCTTATCTGTCCGAATTCATTGTTGTTAAATATCTGTAACTCCATTCTCCTTATACCTCCAATATATCTCGCATTTCTTACTCCTATATTCAACTGGCAGCGGATTACCTATAAGTGTCTTATCCCTGTATTTTCCATCAATTACAAACTCAACACCATCCTCAAATACACATTTAAGCAATAGTTCATACCATCTGCCACGTTCTTCTGGTATCTTATCTGGCCATTTATTCCACTTTGTTTCCTCTGGCTCTTTGTCCAGGAACTCATATATGCTCATCTGACCTTCACATTCATATACATCTGTCATATCAGCACCTCAATTCTTCATCAGCAGACCTTAACTCTTTGCTTAACCTAGTCATTACTTTTCCCTTCTTTCCTCTGTGCTGACTTCTTCGCCTGCTTCTGTGCTTCATCTTCAAGCTGTGCAACACGCATATGATTGTAACTGCAATAATATTTCATCTTTCCACGGACAATGCGCTTATACACATATTCCTCTAAACTGTATTTTTGCGTATCAATAGCCTTTCCGCACTTATCACAGCAGATACCTCTTTTAACTGGGAGTATTCGCCTTTCCTGTTGCACAGACTTTCTTATCTTCCTGCTGGTTCTTTGCCTGCTTGGAATTATTTAAGCTATTGCCTGGCCCATTTAAACCAGCTGTTACTTTTCCCAAATCATTACCCTGTGCAAGTCCAAATTCTGCCATCATAGCTGCAACACAATCTTCAAGTTTTGCGCTTTTATCTTCAAGATATTTATCTAATCGGTCCTTGATAAACTGTGCAGTTTCCTCAGCTATATCATTAAGCACTGGTATATTCTCAAATGCCTCATAATGAGCCGCTGAACCATCTGGTTCAAATTCTGCTTTGTACAGGGCTTTAGCACTTATGTCTGTGGCTAAGGCTCTAATTTTGATAAGTCTGTTAGTTTCTTCCGTAAGCGATTTACTAAACTGATTTACAGCTTCTAAATCCATCATCTCTATAGCTCCTTTCGTTAGTTGTTCAGGACAGAGTTGTAGAACTCGTCTGAATGTTTTGGTCTTTGGTTAAAATTATTAAATTTGTTGTTCACGCGCGCAGGCGCTATATTATTTAGTTTTCGTTTATGTTTATATATGGCTACGGTTTCTCCTACGCTTTTCCCTTCGGTTTGTACTACGCTTTCTGCTTCGGTTTCTCCTACGCTTTTTACTACGGATTTGAAAGTACAAATCTTGTATTTATTAGGACTTCCTTTTTTCCCTCTCTGGAATTCTATGAGTCCAGCATCTATTAATTTATTCCTGTTTTCGACTAACGTAGCCTCTCTTGACATCTGACAACGAGACATTACTCGCTGGTTATCTACTTGTATCCACTCGCACCACCCTGCCATATTATTGATACTCAATAACTTGTAGTACAATAATTGCGCAGCACTCGGCAAGTAATGACTTTCGAGCCACCTTTCAAACCCGTTCAGCTGTTTTATGTAGTCGATACGCTGTTCTGTCATCACGGCTTCACCTCTTCCAGAACCACTTCTATTCGTGGGTTATGTTTATCTATGAAGAAATGATCTTCAAAGCCTACTATGTTATTCCAGCCATCATTATCTATAACCTTGCATTTAACAAGTGCATCCTGTATGAACTTATGTGCAACTCCTGCTATATTATCAAGGTCTCGTTTTCTATTTGGCTCATAGAACGTATATTTAAGTCTTATAGGACTATTTATATGTGTACGCTTTAATTCAAGCCTTATAGCGTTAGATATAATCACCTGATACTGTTGTTTCATATCATTTCCATTGCTATGCCTGTTATGAAAGCTTCTTTCCGCCTTTAAATATTCATTAAGGCCTGGCAATGTACCTTTAATTGTAAATGTATAGAGCATTCAGCTCCTTTCCGCCCTGCGGAAGTATGCACCACAGGGCTTATATGTATTTCTGTGACAACGTAGATTGTGTGATATTATATGTCACAGATAATTTCTTCCAAACTCCTGTATAAAATACTCTCTTGTACCATAATTCTCTTCATAATACTTCTGTGCCATTTTCTTAAGCCTTAAGTCTATGACATTGGCAGATTGTCCGGCATATACTCCATTAGGGTGTAAATCTGGACGAAGTGGAACTACAAATCCATACTTCTCACTTTTCTTCCTGTTAGATCCTCCGAATATATGATGCCGTTCTACTGTAGTTGAACCTGTGAATATACATTCATCCATATTATCAGTGAATACACTTTTAAGTTTCTTACTCATATATTCCACCTTTCTTTGAGCTGTGCCAGCTCTACAGGAGATATTGTGTCTATTCCCAGATCTTTTGCTTCTGACACAGTACCATCAATTAATACAGACATTTCATAAGAATTGTATGTATGACTGCCTCTTATTATTTTGTAGAAATATACTTCAAATCCATTTTCAACTTCATATTTGATGTATCTTAAATGTGGTTCTTCCATTTCATATGCTGTATTTATTGGTATATTGGTTTTTATTACTGCCGCAACACCGTCATCAACTTCCATAGGCTGTCCATATTGTCCCAGAAGCATATTCTTAACCTTGGCTTTAGATAACCTCTGCTTATCAGCTATCTTGCCTACAAGAACGTGAAAATAAGCATTGGCATCTAGGCTTCGCCTTTCCCTGTGGGGCTTAATTTCTATATCCAGCTTTTCCTTTTCTTTAAGCTCAATAAATTGTCCAGCCACATCATCATTTACTTCTAACATAAGTATCTGTTTCATTGTCTGAAAATCTATTGATACATCTTTATATCTTCCTGTGCATTTCATTCTTCAATAACCGGCTTTGAAGCTGTTGCCCTTAAAGCCTGCATTACTTTAGGGAACATTCCTTCTGTAATTTCTTCAAGACTATTAACTCTGAAACGCTCACATATCACTTTGCTGGATACCCCTGTTCGTTCAATCTCCTGTTCAATTGTCATTATCTTAGGCTTGGTTATCTTCATAGCTTTTATTTCAGCCTCTTTCGCTTCCTGAGCTTTACGTTCAGCTTCTTCTTTCCGCTGTTGCTGTTCCTTTGTAACCTTTTCCGCAGTATCTGCTGTATCAAGGTTATCATCCTCACTTATCTCCATTGCTATCATATAGAGGTATCTTCTGGCATATGTTGTTACTGCACCAATATTCTGCATTGCAGTAGCTCCCTGAATACTTACATTAGCGGTAGGTATGCTGAATTCAATTACATCCTCTAAATTCTCAAGATTAATAAGTGTAAGACTTGCTGTGTTCTCATTAATTGCAAATTTAAACAATGTCTTATGCCGTGCTGCAATACTATTGCAGGATGGAAGGAAATCTGAAAGTTCATAATACTCATATTTGCTGTATGTATTTTTTCCAGTCTTAATCAATTTCTTTGCCTGCAATTCCACTCTCATCTCTGCAAGCTTTTCATAAATGCTTTTACTCTCTGCCATTACATACCTCCTGATACATCACACCAATATTATCAATATATTCACAAATCATATCTTTTTCGGTTTCAGAACAATATATCTTTAATATAAATTCCTTCTGCTGTTCATAAGATCCTGTAACAAAGGCTGCTGCCATATCATCATCTACACTATTGCAAGCTTCAACAAAGGCTTCATCTGCACTTTTAACATTATGCTTTATATTATCCTTACTAACTGTTTCCTGTATTCTTTTATCTTCTTCTGCCTTACGTTCCTGCTCCGCCTTTCGCTCCTGCTCTTTTCTTAATATCTCTGCTTTGTCAGCTTCATACTTCGTTATTACATTAATAGACATTGCCAAATCAAGAGTCTTCTTAAACGTATCCAGTGCTTTCTGTTCGGCATCGCTGTGCATATTCTTAATTGTTTCAACTGACATTTTGGCATTATCAACTAAAGTTTCTATAGCTTCTTTAATCTTCTTAATAGAGGTTCCCTTGTTCTCCCAAGTCTTAGAATAAATCCTGCTTAAAGGAAGATATTCCTGCATACCTTCTATACAGTCATCATATACCTTTTGAATTTCTTCCTTCTTCTGTTCGATACTCTTATCCTCATATTCCTTAGTCTGTTGGGCTATAAGTTCTATTGGCTCTGCAATAATCTGCTGGAGTTCTCTTATCTTGTCCTCAAACTCTTCATAAGGCTGCATATATCTCCTTTTTACATCTTTTCTCTTATCATCAAGGCATTTGCTTAACTTTCTCAATGTAGCAACGGTGCTTTTTGCTTCAATAAGCGTATCCTCTGTAAATACCATTGTCTTATATAATTCCATTGAAGCCTGTACATTTGCCTTAATCTCATCATAATTACTGATATTTAAAATTCCATTAGTCTGCTCTACAGACACTATCATCTCATTCATACTTAAATCTCCTAATCTGATTTTCTTAATAAATTAATGGTTTCTTCCTGTTTGAAATTAAATTCATATTGTCCAGTTTTCGTTAATTTGAATTTGCGAAGATAACGTGCCTCTTCATCCTCACAATTACATTTTTCTCCAGGGTCTAATCTTGCCTTACATCTTTCACAAATATATTTATACATTGATTTTTACTCCTAAATGTTCTACACTGTAATTGAGATTTTTTACTTGAGTTGCAGTGTTGCCTCACTGCGGCTCTTTTTATATATTCCTTAAACGATAATCACCTATTGAAACTCCAGCTTTACACTCTAATCTGTGAAGTCTTAACAACCACTTAGAAGCATCCTCTATTCTCCTATCTGTAATAGCCGCATTAATTCTTTTGTTAAATGCAATTATTTCACCTGTTATTCTCACTGCTCTGCCTTTTCCTTTCTTCTAAAATCATAATATTATTCATATATGCTTATCCTTTTCTCTTATTTCATCCAAGGTTTTACATAACTCCTCTAATGACATTCCTTGTCGCTTTGCAAGTGCGGCTGCACTTATGTTATAAGTCCAGATAGAAGACATCTTTATTGCATTACCTATATCCAATATTCCCTGCTGTAACCCTATTCTGACAAATTGAGGACTACAGCCCATTATTAATGCTGCTTCTGCTGTCTTTATTTTAATATTAGGCATTAGTTACTCCTCCTATTCAATAATAAAATCATTTAATCGCAGAATAACCAACTACAATGTGGATAACCTTCTCTATTGCAATATTTATCCTACGCTTCCCTTGCTTCGATTGAATTAAAATGCTCCATAATATCACCTTTTCTTATCATCTCTGCATAAAACTAATATTGTTATGCAAATAATAGTTGTTATTGCTACTGCTGTTATATTCATATTTTTGCTCCTTGTTTAATCTTGTTTTAACTCCTATACTCTAATTACAGGCTATTGCCGTAGCCAAGTAATCAAGAAAGGAGACTTGTTATGGATAAAGAATTGTTTTATCATACTGTTGCGACAGAAACTGCAAAAGCATATGTTTCAAGTAATATGCCAGATTACATAAACTCCGGTTCTGCAAATTACGCTAAAGACTTTGCAGAAAAATATATTGAAGCTTATGAAATTGCTAAAAATGTTGATGTTGCCAATTCTAATATGAATTAACACTCTGTCACTTCACTAATTATCTTTGCGGCATCTGATAAAATTGCTTGTGCTTTATGCACAGAAATTCCTTTATCTGAAAGAACATTTATTACATCAATAATTTGAGGTAACTCTTCCATAGATGCCGCAAAACCCTTCATTCGTTGAGAAAATATTTCTTTTATCTTTTCTTCTCGGCTCACCTTTTCACCTCTTAAAGTTTAACTACATTTAACTTTTTAATTAAAAAAATATGTACCATATTCGGAACTTTTTATATCAAGCATACTTGACCATTTCTCTATATCAGACTGTGAAAAGCCACTCTGACAATTCATTTTTTTTGACATAGACGTTCTTGAAATGTTCAATTCTTTTGCAAATTTTCCAAGACTTCCATATTTTTCAATTATTTTTCCTTTTAATTTCAAATAATTATACGGCACTTTTTTTCTCCTTTCTTTGTTCTTGCCGTAAGTTTAACATCGTTTAACTGCATTGTCAATAAAAAGTTTAATTTTTTTTAACTTTATATTTACAAGTTAAACATCATTATGATATATTTATAAATATAAGGAGGTGTCTATGAAAAATGAAATTACTGCAAAAAGACTTCAAATAGCTTTATCAAATAAAAATATGAAACCGCAAGAACTATGTGAGGCTTCTGGTGTAAGCAAAGCCTCAATTAGTCAATATATAAACGGCTCACATTGCCCATCAAATATTAGCAGCGGCAAAATGGGGAAAATCCTAAATGTTAATCCTCTTTGGCTTATGGGATTTGATGTTCAAATGAATGTAGAAGCTGATAATATTGAAAAAAAGGGACTGCAAATTCCTGTTTTGGGTTCCGTTCCCGCTGGAGTTCCGATAGAAGCCATTGAAGATATTATTGATTATGAAGAAATTGACTCCGTTACTGCCTCCAAAGGCGAGTACTTTGGATTAAAAGTTAAAGGCAGCTCTATGGAGCCAAGAATATGCGAAGGTGATATTCTTATCGTTAAACGCCAGGATGATTGCGAATCAGGAGATATTGCCATCGTAATGGTTAATGGAAATGATGCAACCGTAAAACGCTTAATGAAATATGCCGATGGTATCAGGTTAATACCTAATAATCCGGCATATGAACCAATATACTTTACAAATGAGGAAATTATAAGTAAACCAGTTAAAATAATTGGTAAGGTAATAGAGAACAGACAGAAATATTAATTTTAAGGAGATTTATTATGAAAACAGCTAAAGTCATTAGAATTTTAGACAAGTACTCTATTTTGATTAATTATGGAAAATCCAAAGGTGCCAAAATAGGTGAAAATGTTCAAATTCTAGAAATTGGTCCTGAAATAGTGGATCCTGATTCTGGAGAAAGCCTTGGTACTCTTGATCATATTAAAGATGTATTACAAATACAAGAGGTCTTTGATGAATTTTCAATTTGTGGAAAAAAATCAGAAGTCAATTTTACTGCATTTGTAAATCCTTTTGAGGAATCCCACAAAGTATACTCTACCGAAGAACTACTTGTCAATAAAGATCAGATAGCTAAAATACAAAGACCGCAAAACAATATTATCAATTTAGGAGATACTGTTAAAATAATATAAAATTTTATTTGAAAATTATTGACTTTTAGTTTCCTTACAAATATAATGTAGTCAAGTTAAATAGCTGATACTTAAATGGACAGCGAAGAAAAAGCCTTGCTACATACTATTTGTAGCAGGGCTTTTTCGATTTTATTTTATTATGGAGAAAACTATATTGGATAAACCTTTTTTAACTTTTGAAGAACAAATAAATAAACTTATCAATGAAAAACATTTAGTTATAAATAACCGCGATTACGCACTTGAGGCATTATCTTCTATATCATACTATGACCTCGTTAATGGTTATAAAGATTTGTACCAAAAGGATGATGTATTTATACCAGGATTAGGAATTGAACAGTTATTTGCAACACATATATTTAACAAAAATATTCAAGGTGTTATCGTTAAATATGCTGGATATGCAGAGAATTCATTTAAAACTATTCTTTCTTATGTCATTGCCAAAAACATATCTGAGAAAGAAACTGAATATCTAAATCCTAAGAATTACAAATACTCTAATGACAAAGACAAACGGCAGCATCTTAGAAATTTATTAAATGACACTTTAAAATTATGCAATGAAACCCATGATACACCAACATCTCATTATAGAAACACAAAGGATCACATTCCACCATGGATATTATTCAAAAATGTATCTTTTTCTTCTACAACAGATATATATAAATATTTAAAAACCAAAGACAAAAAAGATATGTTTATATATTTCCGGCTTTTATCTGCTTCTAATATAGATGATGATGCTAAAGCTAATGTTTTATTAAGTGCCCTAAATATTGTTCGTAAATTTAGAAATAAAG
>OOAW01001570.1_pt1 | contig 9990 bp, 9 predicted proteins | sample 1671861 | NCBI WGS metagenome assembly OOAW01 (sample SAMN06348200, study PRJEB24527) | human gut metagenome | reverse complement strand
CTATCCATGCAGTCCGGCTGAAACAGAAATCCAAAACCAAGCGCAAAAAGAAAATCACCGCCGCAATCTACGAATACCAGGCAGACTGCGACGGCGAATGGGGCGAAATATCAGTTGATTTTGAGAACGGCACAGCAGAAATCATTCGGCTTGCTGATTGGGATACAATTAAAACGAACTGGTTTGCCAATGAGGCGATCCGGTATATTTTATCATTGTCGCCTGATGCTCTTAAAAAATATATGCTCGTCCCCCTTGAGCCGCCACTTATATCCTGAATCCTTACAACAACTGTAAGTGGTATTTGCTGTGTTCCCATGCTATCATTTTATTACAAATGATAGGAGGTATTCACATGAAACCCATTTTGAATATTGAAAATTTAACAAAAATCTATGGCAATGTGCCAAGTCAAACAAAGGCACTGAATGGGATCACCTTCCAGGTGATGCCGGGAGAGTTTCTCGGCATTATGGGAAGCAGTGGTTCCGGTAAATCCACGCTTCTCAACTGTATTGCAACTGTGATTCAGCCCACCGGTGGGAGCATTCAGGTGGAAGGCGATACTCTGCAATCCCTCAAGGGAAAGGCTCTTGCAGAGTACCGTGGCAAAAAAGTTGGTTATCTATTCCAGAACTTTGAATTGCTGGACAACCTGACTGGCAGGGAAAACATCCTGCTCCCGACTTCCTTGCATGGGGTATCCGAAGCAGAAAGCAGCCAGCGGCTGAAGCAGTTGGCTGACTATCTGGAAATCACTGATGTTCTGGATAAGTTTCCGTCCAAGATGTCCGGCGGCCAGCGTCAGCGTGTTGCGGCAGCAAGGGCTCTGATCTTACATCCCCAAATGATCCTTGCCGATGAACCGACGGGTGCGCTGGATTCTAAGAACGCAAGAAGTCTTATGGAGAAGCTGTCCGGCCTGAATCGTGACGAACAAGCTACGATCCTGATGGTAACCCATGATTCCAATGCCGCCAGCTTCTGTAAGCGCATCCTGTTCATCCAGGATGGCGTGATCTTTCATGAGCTTCGGCGTGGAGACGAAAGCCAGCAGGAGTTCTACGGGCGCATCCTGAAGGTGATGGCGCAACTGGGAGGGGGCAGCGCAAATGTTCTCTAATCTCATTCTTCGGAACAGTCGCCGCAGCCGAAAGGAAAACGGTCTGTTTTTCAGCTCCCTGGTGATTTCTATTGTTGCCTTTTACATGATTCTTTCCATCTCCACTCAAGATGTGATGCTCTTTTTGCAGAAAATGGAGAGTGACGCAGTTGACAAACTCCTGCTTCTGATTCCTGCGTTTTATGGGATGACCCTCGGTATTCTGTTCTTTTTGATCTATTTTGCCTGCAAGTATCAGTTCGAGCGCAGACGGCATGAGTTTGGTGTTTATCTAATGTTGGGGATGCGTAGAAGTAAACTGTTTGGTATGCTTCTGGCGGAAGATTTCCTGACCAGTATTCTTGCCATGCTCATAGGCTTACCTGTGGCTGTGGTGCTTTCAGAAATTGTCAGTCTTGTCACCGCCAAGCTGGTAGGCATGGGGATCATCGGTCATCAGTTTTCTTTATCCTGGTCTGCGATTGAATGGACGCTGGCAGGATTTCTGGCAATTAAGCTGACGGCACTTCTGATTTTGAGTGGACGAATCAGCCGCCAGGAGATCGGTACTTTGCTATCCCAGCCAACGAACCGCCCCAAAAAGCAAATGCCATCTGTTATCTATGGACTGGCTGCTATATGCGGAAGTGTGATGTTGGCAGTGGCTTACTACATGGCGATTCAGGGAATTGCATGGACAAAGGTAAGTATGATGGGACTGACTTTGCTGTTGGGCATAGTTGGTACGATGCTGCTTTTCTATGGGATGCGTGCGCTGATTGCTTTGATTGTTAAGAAAGGAAAAGGAAATAAGCAGCTTCATGTATTTACCTTCCGGCAGATTCAGGAGAATGTCATTCATCAGTCAAACTCCATGGCCATCAGCTCCCTGCTGATTCTGGCGGCGCTGTGTTGTTTTGGTGCGGGCGTAGGAATTGCAGGAACGAATAACCTGTCTTCTGGCCATGTAATCGACTATACTTTTGAAGATCATACTGCAGAAGATTCATCGCAGGTTCTTCCGAATATAAAGGCAGTCCTGAAAGAAAACAGTTTGGAAAATCAATTTTCAGAGCTTTTTGAAATGAGGGTTGGGCGTATTCGCACCACAGAAGATTATGATAATGCCTACAGCATGGACGCTGTTATGGACTCTCTTCGGAGCCTGCCCCAGTCGGAAGACCGGGATGTCCTTCTGAACAATCTTGGTTATGCCACATACCCATATTTGATTTGTTTATCGGACTATAATCGTTTGTTGGAATTGTCCGGCAATCCGGCTCTCCAATTAGGCGAAAAGGAGGCCACTGTCTATATTGATACAGAGTTTACTACGGCAAGCCGTACCGCAATGCTGAACCAAGTATTGGCCGGGCAGCCCAAGGTGGAACTGGATGGTAGTCCGATTCATCTTACAGGAGAGGTTCAGTCTGTGAATTTGGTCACGGACCGTTCTATAACCTTGTCCTTTGCATTGATTCTTCCGGATGAAGCATTCCTATATTATAGTCAGGGAATGTATGATACCTATGTCAATGCGGTGCTCAGTGAGCAAGCTCTGAATGGAAATAGCCTTATGACTGCATATTTGGATTTGAACGAGAAGCTGTACGAAATTGACATTGAATATGAAAGCTATCTTCAGAATATGGGTCGTCAGCTTTTCTACACCATAGCATCCAGTTATATTACCCTCTATCTTGCGATTGTTTTCCTGGTAGTTGCCAACACCATCGTGGGTGTTCAGTTCCTGATGAGTCAGCAGAAAACCGGGCGCAGATACCAGACTCTGATCCGCCTGGGAGCTACTTACGAAACCCTTTGCCAGTCTGCTGGAAAGCAAATTACCTGGTTTATGGGACTTCCTGTATTGGTTGCGGCTGTCAGCAGTTTGTTTGGAGTCAGGGCGTTATTTACAGGGATACTCTCGTCCCGAACCCGTGGGACAGTGGCTGAAATGATGTTTGTATCTGCTGCTATGATTTTGCTGCTTTGCGTGATAGAATATATTTATATGAGAGTGGTCAAGCGCTCCAGCGATCGGTATTTGCTGACACTGATGCAGCCACAGAGAGAAGAATAATTTGGAAGGAGGTGCTGTCGTGAAAAGAATTGCTGTTGTGGAAGATGAAGTCTATATGCGGGAAGAACTCTGCAATATGCTCCAAAAGGACGGGTATCTTGCGGAGGCAATCACCGAGTTTGAAGATGCCGCTCGGCTCCTGGCAGCCCTCCGTCCTGACCTTGTGATCTTAGACCTGAATTTGCCGGAGATCAGTGGCTTTCAAATCTGCCAGGAACTAAAGAATAAAACCGCTATCCCCGTCCTGATACTGACTTCCAGAGATCAGGTAAAGGATGAACTGCAAGCGTTCCACTTGGGTGCTGATGAATATTTGACGAAGCCGTGCAGAAAAGATCGACTTCTTGCCAGGGTATCCAATATTCTCAAAAGGTATGAAGGCCGTACCAATCTCATAGAGGGACCAGATTTCCTGTTAGACCAGCAGACCTACACGCTTTATATTCATAATACCTCTGTCGTGCTTCCAAAAAATCAGGGAAAACTGTTGGTTGCTCTTTTGTCCGGCGGCGATGCTCTGGTCACGACGGAGCAACTTTGCATAGCACTATGGGGAACCACGGAATACATAGACGAAAATGCCTTGCAGGTTAATCTGACCAGGCTGAAAAAGACGATGTCCGGTCTTGAGATGAAGCAGCGAATCGTTGCGGTTCGTGGGATGGGCTATCGTCTGGAAACGGGGGTGGCTCCATGAAGCGGCTTTGGCGCATGATAGAACGGTACTACCCCTGGCTGCTGTTGCTGTTGGGCGTGGATTGCTTTTGTGCTATCATTCTTTGGATTTCTGACATTCAGGCATTTCAAACCTTGAGTGGGTTAGTAGTTCTGACAAGCCTCCTTTTGTTTTCAGCAATTCTGTTTGTACTAAACAAGCGGGAGACTACCCGCCGAGAGCTGTTCCGGGATTTCCTCAGTGATCCTACCATCTGCAACGAGGAACGGCTGCTCAGTGCCATCAGCCGGGAAGAAGGAGAATCTATCCGGCTTCTGGCATCAGTTTTACAGGAACACAAAACTGAGAGTAACAGTATGGCAGATGCCCTACAGGACTATGAAGAATATGTGGAGGGCTGGGCACATGAAGCGAAAACGCCCCTATCGTTGTTGACCATGCTCCTGGATAATCGGAGCGACGAAATATCTCCTCCCCTGCAAGCAAAGCTGGATTATGTCCGCAGTCAGCTTCAGGAGGATGTCACTCAGATGTTATACTATGCCCGGTTAAAGAGCAGTACAAAGGATTATCAGTTTGAGGATATCAATTTGAATCAGTGCTTGGGGGAAGTTCTGGAGGACTATGCCCCACTTCTGGAAGAAAAGCAGTTTGTAATTCTCAATAAACTGCAATCTGAAACAGTCTATACAGACCGTAGAGGGCTTCAGTTTATGTTGGGACAGATCGTGAGCAATGCCATAAAATATAGCAGCGATAGTCCCATGCTAACAATCTCTATGATACATTCGGAGATCGCAGATGTCCTTTCAGTTGAGGATAATGGCATCGGTGTAAAAAAATATGATCTGCCGTATATTTTTCAAAAGGGCTTTACCGGGGATTCTACTGACAGCAGAAAGAAAGCTACCGGTATAGGGCTTTACCTGGTTAAGAAGATGGCTGACGATCTAAACCTTCGTCTGGAAGCTGCTTCCCAGTGGGGAAAGGGCTTTAAGATAGTCATCTTCTTTCCAAAATTGAGATCCAACGGAGGAAAATAAATAAATAAACAGAAAAACGCCCGCAGGATTTTCTCCTGCGGGCAGCGTGTTGTCAGCTATCCAAAGGCTTGTATTCTGTTACAGTTTTCAGATAGGTTTCGGGATCGCCATTCAATATCAAGTCAGCATATGCTATCGGGTCATTGTAGATCAAATAATCCAACTCTGACCGCTGATACATATTGTCTGCAATCTCGTTCTCAACAGCGATAGTGTCAATCGCAATCATTCTGCCGTCCCTGAATTTCAGTTCCACACAGCAATTATCCATAGTGTAAGCACAAGATATTAAGGTTTTCATGGTATGTCTTCCATAATTCGAAATATAAAGCGAAAATCCCGTCTGACTTCCTGTTAGAAATCAGACGGGATTTGTCCGTATGCACCCCGGAAACCGTCAGCTAACAGTTGATAAGTAAATTAGTTCCTTATCACTGTTAAGCCAAGGCTTTCGGGATTTTCGCCCGACAACCAGACCGACAACCGGCTCGACAACCGAAGCGACAACGGACTTTTATTTCTGCTTTAACCATTCTTCCGGAAGCCCTAACTGTTCCATTTCCTCTGTCGGGATTTCCTGAAAACCATCCATGCTGTTGTCAGGCTCGTTGTCGTTCCTGATACGCTCCCAGCCCTTTTGTCGGCGGTAAGGCTCTGGAAAGTACCTCGGATTGCTAAACGCCCTCCAGCCTGTGACAGCGTTATTCATAATGTCATTGATCTCTCGCAGTTCCCATTGTTTCGGTTCGTCATAATCATGCCCCAATGCTTCTTTGTAAAGCTGTTTAGAACAGACTATGCTGCCGGAATAGCGTTCCAGATAGTCTAAAATCTGTCCTGCTTTTGTGTCCTCCGGCATAAAGTCCTTTTGGTGGGCTTTCAGATAGTCATTCATAGCCGGACTGAATCTCAGACGGAAATTGCCGCTTCTGTAAATCTCCATAGCTTCTGCCCACATCTGATTGATATACTCTCTGGAAGCCTGTTCATCTGCCAAAATATGAACCTCAGCCCTTTCAGGATAGACCATAACCGGAACGAAGCGGCGGTTGCCTGTTCGGTCAAGGGGAAGAAAGTCAAGGGTATTGGAAGAACCCCCAAATACACATTGTCGCTTTCTGTCTGCCGGATGTGTTTCATACGGTATCTTATAGGTTTCCTTTTGTCGGCTCAGAAAGGACTTGATTTCTTCAATGCTCTTAGCGTTGGCAGTTGCAATCATTTCCGACATTTCAATAATCCAATGCCCCTGCATTTTGCGGTACACATTTTCATCATCCAGCTTTTTCAAGTCATCAGAGAACCAGTCATCATTGACCGCAAGCAAACGGAAGAAAGAAGACTTTCCGGCTCCCTGACCGCCTACAAGACAGAGCATAACCTCAAATTTGCACCCCGGCTTAAAAGCTCGTGAGATAGCACCCAACAGAAACAACTTCAATGCTTCATAGGTGTAATCATCTGTATCAGAACCGAGAAAACGGTGCAGACAGAAGCGTATGCGTTCCGTTCCGTCCCATTGCAGGGCATTGAGAAAATCACAGACAGGGTGGTAACGGTTTTCGTTGGCAATAACCGCAACTGCGTCTATGATTTTCTTCTCTACGGTCAATCCATAGTTTTCTTCAAAATATAGGAGCAGATATATCACATCTACATCCGTCAATGTCGGGCTGTCACGATACCAGCCGAGGGGCTTCACAATGTCGATTCTTTCGGTCAGAAGATTTTTTCGGATAGCCCCTTTCAAAAGTGGGTCATATTGCAGAACACGCTTATAATTTGCGGCAGTATTATAAACCTTACCTTTCTCGCTCTGCTCTAAGCTGTTTCGGATTTCTTCTACTGTGCATGGTTCTGTCCGCTGACAGTTCTGCAATTCGCTGTTCAAGTTTCAACACCTCCTTTCTCTGTTCTGCCACAAGTGCTTTTCGTTCCTCCAATGAACCATACAGAAGAATATCAAGTAGATATTCGATATAGTTCTTCTTATACAGTGCTTCTGCAAACAGGGGATTCCATTCCTCATCCGGCTGTTTAGGAGCGTATTTCTTTTCCCATTCTCTAAGAAGATGAAAATAATCCGTCAGCACCTTGTAGCAATGATTTTCTTCTTTTTGATACTTCTGTTCCGGTGTCGGCTCACGAATACGAGGGCGAATACTGGGCTTTTGTCGGCTGTCATAGTTAAGACCAAAATCTTCAGCAAGTTTGACAGCAGCTTTCCTCAGCCCGATACCGAATAGCTTCGCTGTCAGATCAACAACGTCTCCAGTTGCTCCGCAGCCAAAACAGTAATAGCGTTCATCCAACTTCATACTGGGGGACTTATCCGAGTGAAACGGACAGCACGCCATACCAGTGCGACCCACTTTCAAGCCATAGGCTTCTGCGGCTTGTCGGGCAGTAACATTTTCTTTTACAACTTCAAATACATTCATGTGACTCCTTTCCAGAAACGAAAAAAGCACCTGTCATTTTCAAAACGAAAATAGCAAGTGCCTTAAAGTTCCATATCCTGTTTTTTGCTTTTCGCCGGAATTGTCCGGCTGACTTCACGCTCTGCAATTTCTTTCTTTTTGCGGCTCAACTGATCTATAATGGAACTTTTGGCTTTCTTCTTGATTTGCTCCGTTCCGGCTTTTTTGACCTCCGGTTTCATCAGCGTAGTTTGGATTTTCTGAATGGTTGATTTCATAGCGTTTGTGATTCTGGCAATCACGCCATCCAATCGTTTCACTGCATACTCAACTTCTTTCTTTGAAGCCTTACGCTCAGGGGAGAGAACCCATGCCTTAGACTGCTCCACCAACTTAATATCCTCCTTGTGCGTTTCCAGTTTCACAGTATCAGCAACGACCTCAACCGCCTTGTCATAGGCAATATCGGCGACCTCGTCCACCAGAGCTTCCACATCCTCAATCTTCATTGTGAGTTCTTCCAACTTTTGCTCCTGTACTGCCAGTTGCTCCTTTTGCTTGAAAAGAATATAGTCCTGTTTTTCCAGATAAGCACGCCCACCATATTCCGGTTCTTCTTCCAGTTGCAAGCCATGCTTTTTCGCCACATCGAACAGCAGCACTCGGCAAGCTGAATCGAAAGTCATCTTGCGGTTATTTTTTCTTCCGACAGGCTTTTCCGGTTCCGGCAGTTCAAACCCCAGTGCTTCCAAAGCCTTTTCCTGTTGTGGGGCAATCTCCCCATATTGATTTTCACAATCGAACACATGACGCTCGTGAATATGAGGGGTGCTTTCATCCAAGTGCAGCGCCCAATTCAGGATATGGACATGAGAGCCGAAACGCTCATTTACGATTTCCATAAATTCTGTGACGATCTCAATGAGCAATTCCGGTGGAACATGATTATCAAGCGTTCCAATCTGATAGACCGTTTCCTCTGGACAGGTCTTTTTGCTTTTGAGCAAATCTCCGGTTTCCTTATTTCTTTCAGGGTGTCGGTTCTTCACATTTCTTTCGTTCTGCCTGGTCACAAAATCACGATACCGCTGACGATAAAAAAGCTGTTCCACATCTTCAAAAGTGGCAGACAGCTCATTTTCCTTTTCGGGATTTTTGAAATTGCGGAAGCCATTGTAACAGTCCCAATAGAGATTTTGTTTGGCTCGTTCTTCGTCAATGTGTTCGCTGTTGGCAATGTCAAAACTGCGGTCATTGTGCTTCGGATTATAAACGCCATTCTTTCCGGCTCGTCCATTGTGCCTTGTTAATTTCACATGAGTTCCTCCTTTTCTTTTTGATTTCCCCGACAGGGGAGAAGGGCAGCGAAGCTGATTCCATGCGGCTTTCTGCGTCAAGTAATACCCAGTACTAAGTGGCGAAACGCCACTTAACTGGGCAAGGCTGCCGCCCTTGACCTGCACAGGGATATTGCATTCCCTGTACCCATGCACAAAGGGTTGCACCCTCCGTACTCCCGCCCGAACAAACTGACTTCGCCCCGTCCCAAGCTCTGTCAGTTCCTTCGGTTTTACAAAACAGTCCACCGGACTATTTTGCAAAAAGAAAAACCGACGCATGATCGCTTTACGCTCAATACATCGGTTTCTTCATCTGACCTTGACGGTCATATTCAGTTGTGGCAGATTAGCCAATTTGAAAAATTACTCTGGCACATCTACTGAGTAGCTCAGACAATCGCCTCTTTTATTGCTTTTCAAATCGTTATAATACCACATATACATCGTTCTACCATATTCTTCATATTCTATAATCCCATCTGGCTTTTGACCTTCTACTTCTAATGAGTAAATTTCTTTATCATGTGCATAGCCAAAAACGAATCTGGTATCCGGATAATTTGGATTTAAGTCTTGTTGAATATCACTTATTGTTAAAGATAAATGGATAAATTTTTTGAAGTCTCCCCCATAAGTGGTATCTGGTGTAGTGGTAGCTGGTGTAGCATTTACAAACGCATATTGTGTACTTTCATTTTCTATCTTTTTTTTGCAGCGTACAATCACAAAACCTTGAACGGGATCGTTATCACTTCCTACCCGATAGAAAATAGTATCATACTGTTTGCCATTCCATATATGCAATATTTCATCAACATGATTAAGAAAATCTTCTGGAGCTGATAAATTTTCATGTTCTGCTTTTAAGGGGGAATTCAAAATAGCTTCTTCGATAGAGTTATAATATGTAAGTTTAGAATCGTCTTTGCCATTATCTGTCAACTTAAACTCAATATACTCATTTCCTTTGTTTTCTTCTTCCGGAACATAAGTATAACGACCATTTTCAATATGGTCATCATAATCAACAAACAGTCCAATACATATCAGCGCTGCAAAAATTAAAAAAACTATTCCTATAATGATTAGCAATATTTTCAAAAATTTTTTCATACAAAAGTCCACCTTCTTGCTTCATTTCAGTAAATTATATCATACCGACATGAACAATTCAATTCACACTCTATCAAGTAGTTTTTTACTTACCCGTAACGCGCATTTATGCAAAATCCATAGTCACCGATACTTTCCTCACGGGTGATATACAGTCGGAATTCTGTCAGCTCATGTAAGAAAAACCGACGCATGATCGCTTTACGCTCAATA
>OOAW01001565.1_pt1 | contig 10014 bp, 9 predicted proteins | sample 1671861 | NCBI WGS metagenome assembly OOAW01 (sample SAMN06348200, study PRJEB24527) | human gut metagenome | reverse complement strand
TTTAGGATTTCAATACATCTCATGTTAATGTTAATCAAACTGCACTCCAAATCATAAGGGTCATATATCGTTATTTCAATACATCTCATGTTAATGTTAATCCAGAATAACCATTATGTAGTCCTTTTATATTCTTAATTTCAATACATCTCATGTTAATGTTAATCTGAGTTGTAGCATTCACTTAACACTGCACTCTGCATTTCAATACATCTCATGTTAATGTTAATCGCTATGGGAATTAACTTCTCCCGTTCTCTTACCAATTTCAATACATCTCATGTTAATGTTAATCCTGTATATCTCCTAAATTAGACATTAAAGCGTGGAAAATTTCAATACATCTCATGTTAATGTTAATCGGATATGGCATACCTAGCGATGTGTTGTATCAAGCATTTCAATACATCTCATGTTAATGTTAATCAAATAAACTGTTTATTATTTGCATAAGAAAAGGAATTTCAATACATCTCATGTTAATGTTAATCGATTTATACACACATATTATGCCGCAGAAAGCAAGATTTCAATACATCTCATGTTAATGTTAATCAATACTGGATATTCAGACACACCACAAAGCAATATATTTCAATACATCTCATGTTAATGTTAATCTGTATAATGTTCCTAAAAACATAAAAGACTGATACATTTCAATACATCTCATGTTAATGTTAATCGATATGTAACTCCAGAAATGTACGGTGCTAAAGGATTTCAATACATCTCATGTTAATGTTAATCGTACACAATGTACAATGATACATTAATGGAAGCAAATTTCAATACATCTCATGTTAATGTTAATCAGTGGCACTTGGCGCAAAATCATATCCATATTTTATATTTCAATACATCTCATGTTAATGTTAATCCGTAGCCACACTGCTGTACAGCTAATGCCTGCATAATTTCAATACATCTCATGTTAATGTTAATCAATATTCTTGCGAGCGTGTATCATGATAATAAATTATTTCAATACATCTCATGTTAATGTTAATCCATGCCTGCCCCTTGATTAATATTGATATGTGCTTAATTTCAATACATCTCATGTTAATGTTAATCCATGCTTCCTGCAAGTAATTCTGCCACTTCTTCCTCATTTCAATACATCTCATGTTAATGTTAATCTTAACAGTGTTCTGATATGCCACCTCAATCTGTGCAAATTTCAATACATCTCATGTTAATGTTAATCCTATAAGCAATGATGGTTTTGTAAGTGAAAGAGAGTTATTTCAATACATCTCATGTTAATGTTAATCTTCTCAACACCATTTTCAATATAGGGCTTTACTAAATTTCAATACATCTCATGTTAATGTTAATCTCTATATCTTCTAAGATTTCAATTTTCTTGTCATCATTTCAATACATCTCATGTTAATGTTAATCCATTCTGATTAAGAAGATATGTTGTTTCGGTGGCACATTTCAATACATCTCATGTTAATGTTAATCAATGACGCAGAACAGCATATGTCAATTAAATTCATATTTCAATACATCTCATGTTAATGTTAATCTTATCAACAATATTGTTTTTGTATGTGTTATTTAAATTTCAATACATCTCATGTTAATGTTAATCTCAGTTTCAAGTGTTGTTGTTCTTGTTTTAATGCTATTTCAATACATCTCATGTTAATGTTAATCTATCATTTCCATCGCCTATAACTTTCTGATAAGCGTGTTTCAATACATCTCATGTTAATGTTAATCAAGTTTCCATGTGTCAACAGCCTTAAGATTTTTGTTGTTTCAATACATCTCATGTTAATGTTAATCTGTACAGATAGCACCGGATTCTGTTATTGGTTTCGGGTTTCAATACATCTCATGTTAATGTTAATCGTATTTCATCAACGAAACTCGCTACAACTCCATTCCGTTTCAATACATCTCATGTTAATGTTAATCAAAGTGGACGCGGAGCACTTGCGCAGCCAATTTGAGTTTCAATACATCTCATGTTAATGTTAATCCATATTCTGTTGTGTCAAGAACAATGTCATCTCCCTGTTTCAATACATCTCATGTTAATGTTAATCAACTAACGAAACTTACTTAAATCGTCTATGGGAAATGTTTCAATACATCTCATGTTAATGTTAATCGTGTTCTCTAACAATATTCCACAAGTTATCACCACTCGTTTCAATACATCTCATGTTAATGTTAATCTACCCTACTTGATAATTTACCGCTTTTAGTCTTGCTGTTTCAATACATCTCATGTTAATGTTAATCGCGCGTAATATCGTGTGCATTAGGTTATTGTCCCAGTTTCAATACATCTCATGTTAATGTTAATCCAACGAATTTAAGCCTTTTCAATCATGCTTAAATCTCTCATTGCCTATTTTAGTCCATTTTCCCCAAAAATACCAGCCAATTAATTTATTTATTACCACGAGACAAATAAGCCTCTAACTTCAGGTATTTACTGGATTTTTAGAGAATCCCCTTATATATCACCTGGTAAATACTTGCATAATCTAATTAACAAAACTCATCTATATTAATCCCCCAAACCTTTCCATTGTTATTTTCTCCGGCCTATATTATAATTTTTATTAACTACACCAATGAAGGAGATTTATTAAATGAAGAAAAATAGTTTTTTTCGCAGCCTGCCGTTCAAATTGCTTGTGGGCGTTATTGCCGGCGTCATGGTGGGACTACTGTTAAGTTCAACTGATGGCAATGCATTTTCACGCGCCATTTTGAATATCGTTGTAACTCTGAAATATATTCTCAATCAGATAATTAATTTCTGCATACCTCTGATAATCATTGCATTTATTGCGCCTTCAATTACTCAGATGGGTAAAAATGCATCTAAGCTTCTTCTGATTGCAGTTACAATCGCATATACATCATCAGTTGGTGCTGCACTTTTCTCTACAGCATCCGGATATATTTTGATACCACATTTGTCAATATCCTCTACTGCTGATGGATTGAAAGAGCTTCCGGCTGCGGTTTTCGAATTATCAATTCCACAGATAATGCCTGTTATGAGCGCACTTGTGTTCTCAATTATGGTCGGACTTGCTGCCGCTTGGACAAAAGCAGAATTGATTTCAAATATTCTTGAAGAATTCCAGAAAATTGTGCTTGCGATAGTTTCAAGAATCATGATACCGGTTCTTCCATTTTTCATCGGACTTACTTTCTGCGGACTCTCATACGAAGGTTCAATAACAAAGCAAGTTCCAGTGTTCCTGAAAATTATAATTATTGTATTAATCGGACATTACATTTGGATGGCTCTGCTTTACACAATCGCCGGATTGTATTCTAAGAAGAACCCGGTTGAAGTAATCAGACATTACGGTCCTGCATACCTGACATCAATTGGAACAATGTCATCTGCTGCCACTCTTGCAGTTGCCCTACAGTGTGCCGGCAAATCAAAGGTTTTGAGAAAGGACATGGTCTCTTTTGGAATTCCTTTGTTTGCAAATATACATTTATGCGGTTCAGTGCTGACAGAGGTATTTTTCTGCATGACTGTATCAAAGATTTTGTATGGCACTATTCCATCAGCCGGAACTATGATTCTGTTCTGCGTGCTTCTCGGAATATTTGCAATCGGTGCACCTGGCGTACCTGGCGGAACAGTTATGGCTTCGCTCGGACTTATTACCGGCGTGCTTGGATTTAACGACACTGGAACTGCCCTTATGCTTACAATATTTGCACTTCAGGACAGCTTTGGAACAGCCTGCAATGTAACAGGCGACGGTGCGCTCACACTTATTCTCACCGGATATGCAGAGCACCACGGCATCAAAGAAGGTACTGACAATTAATATATTTCTTTGACATATGTAAAGTGCTATAATCATCACATGAATACACGCGCCTATGGCGCAGAAATGAGGTAACATATGCCATTTATCAATTCTAAGATAAGCACTTCTCTTACAGAAGCACAGGAATCTGAAATCAAAACACGTTTAGGTCAGGCTATCCAGACAATTCCCGGAAAGTCAGAAAGCTGGCTCATGGTCGGCTTCGAACCTGACTACAAGCTCTACTTCAGAGGAAGCAATGCCGAGCCTATAGCTATGGTCGAGGTCAGCGTTTACGGCAGTGAGAACCCATCTGCCTTTTCTAAACTGACTGGCCAGATATGTGACATTTTTAAAGATGTTCTTGGAATTGCACCAGATCATGTCTATGTAAAATATCAGACTGTTTCTAACTGGGGATGGAATGGTGATAATTTCTGATATGCATTAATAAGCGGGACACTCTTTTATGAATGTCCCGCTTAAATATTTTTTCTAAAATTCTTTCTTTTCCATAATCCGGACACTAATTGCATAAGAGAGCAGTATGAGAAGTACTGTCACTACCACTGCAATTCCTGCAAGTATCCAGCCATTCATTTGGTTTAAAAATGAAAAGGCACTTAATACATTTGTCTTTACCAGCTTCGCAAATGCAATGACAGACGCTCCCATTACACCACATGCCCCCGAAATGACTACTCTGCTCTTTTCTACTCCGGATACTAGCTGCAGCGGAATCAGCAATGCAATCAACAATGCCGTAACCGGCAGAAACACCAATACCACAGGAATCTGGGAAGCCATGTCTACCGGCATCTGCTGTTTCATTTCTAGGATCATGTAAAGTCCCGCTGCCACAAGCCATGAAACCGTTCCTCCTGTAAAACAGAAAAAATATTTTTCCCTCACATACGTTTCTGCATCAATCGGCAAAGTCATCAAAAATCCATATCCTTTATCAAGCTCGTCATAGGTAACTGTATTTATCAGAAGAATACTGATTGCAAACGGCAACCACCCCAGGATAACCGCTTCATTCTGTAATCCTATTACCACTCCAATGATAAGTAAGAAAATTAATGCCTGTTTATTACACCAAATTAACCGGAAATCTTTTTCTACTAATCCTGCCATTATCTGTACCCTCCCGTCATCATAAGAATTAATTCATCAATTCCGCCCTGCTCCACCGCAATCTGCGGATAATTTTCCTGATAAAATCTTCTGTCATTAGTAAAGCAGGCATAACCATAAGTTTCTTTCTGTGCTCTTATGACTGCTGTCTTGTCTAATGTCCTGTATTGTTCCTCATTCACCTTCAAAATACCATACTGCTCTAAAATAACATCTGTGTCCTCATGCAAAATGATTTTTCCGTCATGAATGAGATAAATGTCGTCACAAAGTGACTCCAAATCTGTGGAAATGTGCGATGTAATCAATATTGTGCGCTTCTCGTCCTGCGCTATATATTCCCGTAGCAAATCAAGGATTTCATTCCTTGCCTCCACATCAAGCCCTGCGGTCGGCTCATCTAAAATCAACAAATCAGCTTTATGGCTGATTGCTGTCAGCACCCTCAGTTTTGCTTTCATACCTGTGGAAAATTCTTTTAATTTCTTCTTCCGTGGAAGCTTTAAAGCCTCACATTTTTGGTCAAAAAAATCCTTCTGGAAATCAGGATACATTTTAGCAAGGATATGCCAGACATCTTCCACCGTAAATTGTGAACTAAAGCCTGCCTCCGTCAAAGATACTCCGATTTTCTGCTTTACCGCAGCCGGAAGCTCTCCACCTTCGTTACCAAACACACAAATCTTTCCAGCATCCGGCTTTACCAGTCCAAGTATCAGTTTAATTGCCGTACTTTTTCCTGCGCCGTTTTTTCCTACAAACCCTGTAATTCTCCCCTCTGGTATTTCCAAGGATAGTTCCAGTTCAAAGTCCTTATATTTTTTTCGGACATTCTGCATTGTTATCATAATTCGCCTTTCTATTTCTCATCAAGTATGAGCTTTACAACCTCTAAGATTTCTTCTTTCTCCATCCCAATTGCCACTGCCCGGTCAATGGCTTTGTCAAAGTCCTCTTCCACAGCAATTCTTCTCGCCTCCGACGCAAGCTGTTTATCCGAAGCAGTCACATATGTTCCCTTTCCGTGAACAGTCGTAACAAAGCCTTCCTCTTCTAACTTGTCATAAGCTTTCTTTACAGTCAGCGCGCTGATGCGAAGTTCCCCTGCAAGCGTCCTCACAGACGGAAGTGCCTCTCCCTCTTTTAATACAGACTGGATAATCTCTGACTTTATCTGCTCCATAAGCTGTTCGTAAATCGGAACCATGGAAGAATGATTTAATATAATATGCATATTTTTCTTTTCTCCTTTGTGATAAACAGTATATAACAGTTGATGCGTGTTGTCAACTGTTATATACTGTTTATTAAAAATATACAAAATAAGAGCCACTCTAAGGTGACTCTCATTTATTTTTATATTTAACTTAACTAAAATATTTTACCTATTTTTCTGTTAATCTACAAGAAGTTCCCTACAATAATATTTTAATCCTTTTTGAGCATTCTCTTTCTTATAAATATAAAAATCGTACCAAACTTTCAAAGTTTAGTACGATATCTCCACTATAATAGGATTATTTCCTCTCGACTATCCAACCAGCTTATCTAACATTCCTACAATCTTTTCTCTTTCACCACAGCCATTAGTCTTAAATCTTAATAATGGAATTTCATACAAATCCATTATGCGATCCTTTAATAAATCTCTTGAAGCCTGTACGGTATCCTTTTTATGAAATTCATATCCATCAACTTCAATCGCTAAAACCGGCTTTTTACTGATTCTGTTGTAAATCAGAAAATCCAGATGTGTTGCAGGATTCATTGCATACTGGCTCTCTCTGTCATTTAATAGTTGAGGATTTTTAATCAGCATATTCAATGGAAAATGACAAATAACATCTAAACTTGAATACTTATTATCCGCAATTATTTCCTGTATCAATGAATACATAAGATTCTCAGAGTCATATTCTGATATCTTTTTATATTTCTGCAAATATGCTATTCTTTCCTCAGTATACTGCTTGTAAAGATAATCAAAGATTGAATAAATCTTACTCTCAACAACTTCAAAATTATTATACTGAATGTAATCTATTAAATCTGTTATATTGTGTTCTTTTGACTGCTCATTTCCAGTCACAACCAACATCAGTTTCTTTTTTGCCCTTGAAACTGCAACATTAATCAAATACGGATCATCCGCAAAATCTGATATTTCATCATCTACAGTGGATATAATAATATTGTCTTTCTCCTTGCCCTGAAACTTATGTACGGTAGCTGCATCAATATCTGTTATCTCCCTGTTCAATGCTTCAACCTGATTCCTGTACGGAGCAATAATCCCCGTTTCTTCCGGGTTGAAATTATATTTAGGCATAATTTCATTTTTTATAACATCTATCTGACGCTGACTGTAATGATTTCGTTCATGATTCCCGGCAACTGTTTTCACCACTGACAAAACATCATCTTCGCCATTATCCTTTGTCATAATAATCAGTTCACCACGATAAAATTTCTGATTGCAGAAATTAATTATTTTAGGATGACACCTATAATGCTCTCGCAATAATGTCTGTGTTACATCAGGCATAATATCCAGAATTGACTGCAAAAAGCTCTTTGTAAACTGATATCCTTCTTTCAGATTATATGTATCAAATATAGCTTTTGCTCTGACCCTCATATCTTCTGTAACAACATTTGGAAGCTGCTTAGTATCTCCCACAATAACCACATTTCTCGCACAAGAAAGTGCTAAAGCCCCTGTTGCAATATCTACCTGTGATGCCTCGTCCATAATAATATAATCATATACCACATCTGAATTCAGACTATTTCTCGATGAAAATGTGGTACTTAATATAACCGGATACTCCTTCAATACATCATTGGATTCCTTCCACAGATTATCCTCACTAAATACTCTCCGGCTGTCGTTCCCTTCATATCTTCTTGCCAGCTTGTCTTTTAGTAAAATCATTGAATTGTCACATAAATCGTCAAGCAAATGCTTATCAACACCGTTTAAATATCCCTCAATATCTGAAATCTGCTTAGATAATACATAGCCTGAAATGTTGTAATTATCTTTGAAAATTCCTGCTTATAAAAACTCCAGTGTGTTATGCCATACTTGAAAAATGTCTTTATTTTAAACCAGAATCCTATTGTCTTTTTCTCCTCTGATATTGCCTGACACTCCTGCCATAACATCATCCATTGTTTTGATGATAACATTTTCTTGCACTTTATATTATCTGTATTAACATCGGATTCTTCAACATACTGGTTAAAATATTGCTGTTCTGTAACTAATTGAGATAATTCCTGCCTTAAATAAGCAAGTTTTTCCTGTTTATCAAAAAATTCTTTTAACCTAACGGATTGCTCTGATATTTTCTTACGCATTTCACCAAATTCTTCAGACATTTTCCAAGTTGAAAAATCAGGATAAGATGAATCCTGATGTTCAACAAATGTTTTCTTATTTTTAGAACTTCCCAATGTTGCAGCAACAAATCCCAGATTATACTGTGGCGAAGACAGTTTGTCATATACATTTTCAGTTGCAGAATTATTATTAGATACAATCTGTACCGTTTTGTCCTGCATCAATATATTAGCGATAATATTTAATATCGTCTGTGTTTTACCTGTTCCCGGCGGTCCCTGTATTACACTTATCTGATTCTCCATCGCATTTTTTACAGCATTATACTGACTGTTATTACAGCCAAATGGAAATATCGGAACATATTCTCCCCCTCTTTTACCAGTATTTAATAAAGAAGGATTCAAATATTTCGCTAATGCAACCTCATTACCAACATAAGTAATTTTATCAAATCTTTTAGGTAATAATTTTTCCCCCGTCTCTTCATTTCTAATATTACTCAATTCAGCAATCTGCTTTATATATTGGAATACATCGGCAGACCTTTTATCATTCAGGCACGACTCCGCAATATGTAAATCGCACTCATGGTAATCCCGTTCACTGCCGTCTTTAAAACAAATATGCCAATAAGACTCCTGTCTGCCTCTGAACACAGATATTGCATCTATATCAAAAAACTCCCGTCCCTCTCTGCTAATACGATACGACTTAGGATTTAAAACATCCGGCTTAGTTAATTTCTCAACATTCATATATGCATAGAGATAGCTTTTCCCATTATTAAATTTCACGTTCCATTTATGTACATTGGTATCGTACACACATGACATTACTTCGGTTGTCTTTATCTCACCCTTGATAATAATCATATAATATCTTGTATCCATTTAGGCCTCACTGTTTCTGGTTGTTATTGTATTTAATCTACATAAAAAATTGCATAACAAAAGCCACCGTGCTTATTATACAACTTATCAATGCTATTATAATAGAGCTGACTGCATATATCTTATTAGAATCTTTCTCCTTTGAAAATTGTTTTGCTGATATTATTATTACACTTGCAAAAAACAAACAATATATAACAATTACACCTATCCATAGAAGAACTGTCACTTGTAATTTCCCAATATTATTTATGATACCAATTACACCACCCAAACTGACTAGTTGTAAAAATCCTCCTATGAAATACATTATCAAACTTATTATAAGAGTTAACATATCATCATAAATATTATCCTTTAACTTAAACTTTTCATGTATCTTCCATGGAAAAAATAGAACATTTAGAAAATATTGCACCCATTCATATTTCTTATATTTTTTAACTTTATGCTCTGGCTCATTCTCGCTTTTAGATTCATTTTCTATCCTTTTTAACGCCTTATAGTATGCGTCGGCATATATATCAATTAATTCTTCCTTGGTAATGTCATCTTTCTGTATTCCTAATTCTTCTAATTTATAACCATTATTTTTTATTGATTTTCTATTTCTCTTCTTTTTCGCCAATATACATTCCCCTTCGTACTATTCTTCTTTACATTCAGCTTTATCAACCTGCTCAATATAATAATCAAGTAATTCATATATCCAATCTTCTAAATTAGAAAAACGATATCCTGTCTTCTCAGCCTTGTCTGTATTTATACTATATTCCGGTTCTCCATTATAAGGTGCAGCCTCCCCTTGTTCACTTAAAGCCGCACA
>OOAW01001554.1_pt1 | contig 10083 bp, 8 predicted proteins | sample 1671861 | NCBI WGS metagenome assembly OOAW01 (sample SAMN06348200, study PRJEB24527) | human gut metagenome | reverse complement strand
GTTCAAATGCCTGAATACCAAGTCTGTGCAGTGTAGGGGCACGGTTCAGCATAACCGGATGCTCTTTGATTACTTCTTCCAGAACATCCCATACTTCCGGCTGAAGTCTTTCTACCATCTTCTTAGCATTTTTAATATTGTGTGCTGTTCCGTTCTGAACCAGTTCTTTCATAACAAATGGTTTGAACAGCTCGATTGCCATTTCTTTCGGCAGACCACACTGGTAGATCTTAAGTTCCGGTCCTACGACGATAACGGAACGTCCGGAATAGTCAACACGCTTACCAAGCAAGTTCTGACGGAAACGTCCGGACTTACCTTTCAACATATCAGACAATGATTTTAACGCTCTGTTACCAGGTCCTGTTACCGGACGACCGCGACGACCATTGTCGATCAATGCATCAACAGCTTCCTGAAGCATTCTCTTTTCATTACGAACGATAATGTCCGGCGCTCCAAGCTCTAACAGTCTTCTCAGACGGTTATTTCTATTGATAATTCTTCTATACAGATCATTCAAGTCAGATGTTGCAAAACGTCCACCATCCAACTGTACCATCGGACGCAAATCCGGTGGGATGACCGGAATGACTGTCATGATCATCCATTCCGGTTTGTTTCCTGAACCACGGAAAGCTTCCACTACTTCAAGACGTTTTACGATTCTGGCTCTCTTTTGTCCTGTAGCACCTTTTAAGCCTGCCTGCAGTTCTTCATATTCTTTATCAAGATCAATTGCCTGTAAGAGTTCCTGAATGGATTCCGCTCCCATACCTACACGGAAAGCGCTTCCCCATTTTTCTCTTGCTTCCTGATACTCTTGCTCTGACAATACTTGTTTGTACTGTAAATCTGTCTCACCTTTGTCTAATACGATATAAGATGCAAAGTATAATACTTTTTCCAGTGTTCGCGGTGATAAATCAAGGATCAATCCCATACGGCTTGGGATTCCTTTGAAATACCAAATATGTGATACCGGCGCAGCAAGATCGATGTGTCCCATACGTTCACGACGAACACTTGCCTTTGTTACTTCAACACCACATCTGTCACACACAACACCTTTGTAGCGGATTTTTTTGTATTTACCACAGTGACATTCCCAGTCTTTGCTAGGTCCAAAGATCTTTTCACAGAAAAGTCCGTCCTTTTCCGGTTTTAAAGTTCTATAGTTGATTGTCTCTGGTTTTGTTACTTCGCCTCTTGACCATTCCAAGATTTTTTCAGGTGACGCCAAACCGATTTTGATCGCATCAAAAGTCATCGGCTGGTATGCTGGTTCATTATTTGTTACTGGCATTATTGGCAATCCTCCTATTCTTCGTCTAACATATCGTCAAAATCGATATCATCCGGTTCATCAAATTCATCTTCCTCTACATCCACAAGTTCCTCGCCTGCAAATTCCTGCTGACTGAAACCATGTTCTCCATAAGATTCATTCTCAGAATTGTATCTTCTGTCTCCTTCAATAATTGAATGTAAATCTGTTTCACCGTAATCGATTGTCTCCATAATCTCAACTTCTGTCTGATCTTCACGCAATACTCTCACGTCAAGTCCCAGTGACTGAAGTTCTTTCAGGAGTACCTTGAATGATTCCGGAATACCTGGTTCCGGTATATTGTCACCTTTGATGATTGCCTCGTATGTCTTCACACGACCAACAACATCATCGGATTTTACAGTTAAGATCTCCTGCAGTGTATATGATGCACCGTATGCTTCCAGTGCCCAAACTTCCATCTCTCCGAATCTCTGTCCACCGAACTGTGCCTTACCACCTAACGGCTGTTGTGTTACCAGTGAGTAAGGACCAGTAGAACGCGCATGGATCTTGTCGTCTACTAAGTGGTGCAGTTTCAGATAGTGCATGTGTCCGATTGTAACAGGGCTGTCAAAATACTCTCCTGTACGTCCATCACGGAGACGAACTTTACCGTCACGTGACAGCGGAACACCTTTCCACAATTTTCTGTGTTCTCTGTTGTCTGATAAATACTGTAATACTTCCGGAAGTAATTCTGCTCCATGTTTCTTTTCGAATTCTTCCCATTCAAGGTTTACATAGTCATTTGCCAGATCTAATGTATCCATAATATCGATCTCGTTCGCACCGTCAAATACCGGTGTTGCGATATTAAATCCAAGTGCTTTCGCTGCAAGACTCAAGTGAATCTCAAGCACCTGTCCGATGTTCATACGTGAAGGCACACCAAGCGGGTTCAACACGATATCAAGCGGACGTCCGTTTGGAAGGAACGGCATATCTTCTACCGGAAGTACACGGGAAACAACACCCTTGTTACCGTGACGACCAGCCATCTTATCACCTACAGAAATCTTTCTCTTCTGTGCGATATAGATGCGAACTGCCTGATTCACTCCAGGTGAAAGCTCATCTCCGTTCTCTCTTGTAAATACTTTTGCATCTACAACAATACCATATTCTCCGTGAGGTACTTTCAGGGAAGTATCTCTTACTTCTCTCGCCTTCTCACCAAAGATGGCACGAAGAAGTCTCTCTTCTGCTGTCAGCTCTGTCTCTCCCTTCGGAGTTACTTTACCAACTAAGATATCTCCGGCACGAACCTCGGCACCGATGCGGATGATACCTCTGTCATCCAGATCTTTCAATGCATCATCACCGACACCCGGAATATCACGTGTGATCTCTTCAGGTCCTAATTTCGTGTCACGTGCTTCTGCCTCATATTCTTCAATATGGATTGATGTATACACATCATCCTGTACTAATCTTTCACTCAGTAATACAGCATCCTCGTAGTTGTAACCTTCCCATGTCATGAAACCGATCAGCGGATTCTTACCAAGAGCCATTTCACCGTTAGATGTCGAAGGACCATCTGCGATCACCTGTCCGGCTTCTACTTTCTCCCCTTTGACAACGATTGGTCTCTGGTTGTAGCAGTTGCTCTGGTTACTACGTAAGAATTTTGTTAATTTATATGTTTTCTTTGTTCCATCATCATGTTTAACAACGATCTCTTTTGAAGTAGAACGCTCGATCACACCAGCCTGCTCTGCCACGATACATACACCAGAGTCTACTGCTGCTGTTGTCTCGATTCCCGTACCGACTACCGGAGCCTCTGTCATCATAAGCGGTACTGCCTGACGCTGCATGTTGGATCCCATAAGAGCACGAGTAGGGTCATCGTTCTCAAGGAAAGGAATCAATGCTGTCGCTACAGAGAATACCATCTTCGGAGATACGTCCATGTAGTCAAACGCTGTTCTTTCATATTCCTGTGTCTCTTCACGGTAACGACCCGCAACATTCTTATGAATGAAGTGTCCTTCTTCATCAAGCGGCTCATTCGCCTGTGCCACATGGTAGTTATCTTCTTCATCCGCTGTCATGTAGACTACTTCATCTGTTACGACAGGATTCTTCGGATCTGCTTTATCAATCTTACGGTATGGCGCTTCAATAAAACCATACTCATTAATTCTCGCATAAGTAGCCAGCGAGTTGATCAGACCGATGTTCGGACCTTCAGGGGTCTCAACCGGACACATTCTTCCATAGTGAGAATAGTGAACGTCACGCACCTCGAATCCGGCTCTGTCTCGCGAAAGACCACCTGGACCAAGTGCAGAGAGACGTCTCTTATGTGTCAACTCACCAAGCGGGTTGTTCTGATCCATGAACTGTGACAACTGTGAAGAACCAAAGAATTCTTTTACAGCTGCTGTTACCGGCTTGATATTGATCAATGACTGTGGTGAAACTCCTTCTAAATCCTGAGTTGTCATTCTCTCACGAACCACTCTCTCTAATCTTGACAGACCGATTCTGTACTGGTTCTGAAGCAATTCGCCAACCGCACGGATACGTCTGTTACCTAAGTGGTCGATGTCATCATCTGTTCCCATTCCATATTCCAAATGGATATTGTAGTTAATAGAAGCTAAAATATCTTCTTTTGTAATATGTTTTGGAATCAATTCATGTATATTTTTATGGATCTCTTCTTTTAATTCGTCAATGTCCCCAGCTGTTTCTTCCAATAATCCAGCAAGTACCGGATAGTACACTGCCTCTGTTACGCCAACTTCTTCCGGATCGATATCTACAACTGCTCCTAAATCTACCATCATATTAGAAAGCACTTTGATATTACGTTCCTCACCGTCCACGTCAATCCATACATATGGAACAGCCGCATTCTGGATTGCTGTCGCTTTTTCTCTCGATAACTTCTCACCTTTTTCAGCAATCACTTCACCTGTGATGGCATTCACAACATCCTCTGCTAACACCTGGCCTGTGATACGGTTCTGAAGCGCTAACTTCTTATTGAATTTGTAACGTCCTACTTTTGCAAGATCATAACGTCTTGCATCAAAGAACATACTTGTGATAAGACTCTCTGCACTGTCCACTGCAAGAGGCTCACCCGGACGAATCTTTTTGTACAACTCTAACAGACCTTCCTGATAATTCTCAGCAACGTCCTTTCCAAAGCTTGCTAAAATCTTAGGTTCCTCACCGAATAATTCTAAGATCTCTGGATTTGTTCCGATACCAAGTGCACGAATCAACACTGTAATCGGTACTTTTCTTGTTCTATCAACACGAACGTAAAATACGTCATTCGAATCTGTCTCATACTCCAGCCATGCACCACGGTTCGGGATTACTGTAGAAGAATATAATTCTTTTCCCACCTTATCATGTGCAATCGCATAGTAAATTCCAGGAGAACGAACTAACTGGCTTACGATAACACGCTCGGCACCATTGATAACAAAAGTACCTGTCGCTGTCATAAGCGGAAGATCTCCCATGAAAATCTCGTGCTCGTTAATTTCATCTGTTTCTTTATTATAAAGTCTTACTCTCACTTTCAAAGGTGCCGCGTAAGTCGCATCACGCTCTTTGCATTCTTCAATCGTGTACTTTACATCATCTTCGCATAGTGTAAAATCTACGAACTCAAGGCTCAGATGACCGCTGTAGTCAGAGATTGGCGAAATATCTTCAAATACTTCTTTTAATCCGGCGTCCAAAAACCACTGATAAGAATCTTTCTGAACTTCAATTAAATTCGGCATCTGCAATACTTCTTTTTGCCTTGCATAGCTCATACGCGAACTTTTTCCGTTTGTGATGGGACGAATTCTGTTTTTCTCCATTGACGTTTCACTCCTCGTATATATATTTTTCTGGGTTACATTGCATTCAATAGTCCATACTACTCCACAATAGTGCATCTTTAACCCTATCATAAAAAAACAGGCTTGTCAATCATTTTTTTTCAAAAAAAGAGAATGTGACTGTACACATCCTCTTGCGCCTCTCCTATTCATTATGACCGTAATATTGCCTATACTTTTCGCCATAATATCCGCCTTTGCGAACTTCCACTTTACTCAGCACAGCACCAAGTACCGGGCAGCCGCTATTTTCAATTTTCGCTTTCACTTCTTGAACCAGACGATACTTCGTCTTCCCAGATTCAATAACGAGCACGGCTCCGTCACATTCTTTTGCGATGATCGCAGCATCAATCACAAGACCAAGCGGCGCGCTGTCTATAATAATATAATCATAGACATCTTTCAAAGACTCCAACATCTTGTGAAACTTCTCCGATGCCAAAAGCTCTGTCGTGTTCGGTGTGGATGGTCCTGCCACTGCAACATGCAATTTTGGAACGTTTGTCGCACAGATTACATCACTCAACGGACATTGCCCGGATAAAAAATGAGACATTCCATATTGTACTTTTCCCATTTCAAAACGAGAAACCAGCACAGACTTTCTCAAGTCCATATCCAGCAATAACACTTTTTTATTCATCTTCGCCAATGCTGCCGAAAGATATACTGACTTTTCTGTCTTCCCTTCTCCCGGAAACGTGCTTGTAATCAAAATAACTTTTTTATCCACTCCACAAAACATGAGATTCGTTCTGAGTGTCTTAAACTCTTCTTCCATATCATAATTTAAATCTTCTAATTCGATATTTAATCTATTCATATGCTTTCTCCTACTTTATCGTCTTCCATCCAGCATTTTTTTCGGGTTCTTCACAAATACTGTTTCTGCGTACTCTTTTCCCATTTTTTTTAACACATATTTTGCACATTCTCCCAAGTTTGGATAACGCGTTTTAGAATCATGTGCATCACTCGCAATGAAATGTATCCATCTTTTCTTCAGCAATCTGCGAGATACATTCTTCATTCTAAATCCATTCTCCCCAAGCAGAGAGCCTGCATTGACCTGTATCATCGCTCCCAACTCAATCAACTCTTCTACCTGCTCCAGTTGTTTTATCACTTGAGGATATCGCTCCACATGAGCCACAACAGGACAATACCCTTCCTGCTGCAACTGATAGATATAGTTACGCACTCTTTGATAATCATGTCTGCCCGAAAACTCGACCAGCACATATCTTCCGCCATTCATCCTAAAGCGCTCTTCCTTACATAATTCCATCAGCATATCTGCATTGGCATGGTATTCACATCCGAGATATACCTGCATATCCAGTCTAATCCTGTCAACCTCACGCGCAACATATTCTGCCCGTCTCTCAACAATATCTCTCGGTGTCTCAAACATTCCTTTTCTATAGTGCGGCGTCAATATCAGCTCTCTGACACCACTTTTATACTCTTGCAAAAGCAGATTCCTGACTTCCTTTTTGGATGCAGCACCATCGTCTACCGCTGGGACAATATGACAGTGCACATCAATCATTCCTCGCATAAAGGCTCTCTCTTTCTGCTACTTTCCCGTATTTAGAAAAATCTCTTCTTCTAGGCTTTCCTAGCAAGAAGAGATTTTTTAATCTGTTTCGCTATGCTATTATTATCTTACACTCTCTTTTTTTCTGAATGCAAAAGCTCCTGCTGCTGCAACTACAACAACTACTGCTGCCATTGTCACTGCCATACTCTCACCTGTCTTCGGTGACGTAGAAGAAGATGCTGCTGTATTCTTATCTACTACAAAAGCAACCGGTGATAAAGAATCAAATGTTGCTGTGATTGTTCCCTGTCCAGCTTTTGCTGTCTCTTGTTTCCATGCACCGTCTACATAGTGAAGTACTGCAACTTTTGTTGTCTCTAATACTCCTGGTACTTTGAATGTGATTGTAAGTGGAAATTCTACATTGTCCCCTGTAACAGTCACTTCACGAACATCAACAACTTCCATACCTTCTACGAAACTGTCTTTTAATACTTCTTTTACTTTTGCTACATTCTTAATCTCGTCTGCAGCTGCTTTATTCGCTTCCGGAACATCTGAAATCTTAACCTCAACTGCATTCCCATTCTTGTCTACTGCTTTTTCTGTCTCTGTAACTACGGAATCTATACGCTTACTTGGTGCTGCAAGTGCACTCATTCCCATCATAGATACCATCATAGCTGCGAGAATAACTCCCATAATTTTCTTCTTCATCTCACATACTCTCCTTTGTATATATTTTTTATAAATCTAAACAATTTTTATTGTAGCACTATTTCTTCTGTTTGTAAAATAGTTTTATGATCATTTCTTGTAATTTTTGATTATCCACAATGAACTCGTCATGTTTTTCTCCCGCCTGCACTTCTCCCGGAACCACTTCAATCGGTTTCTTCATCTCATATCCGGACAGACGTTCCATCTCATCTATCGACATATCAGTAACAACATACTCTTCGATCTCTTTAAATATCTGTCGATACCAGCTTTCCTTGAAGCTGATATACCAATGCTTCAATAAACTGTGACTGCCGCTCCATACGCTCATTGTTACTTCCTGTCTTATCGATATCACGCTTCCTTACATACTGCTCTGCCTGTTCTCCATTCAGTACAAGTGTGGCTCCTTTTTCAAACAGCGGATTGATCTCCGTATAATCCTCCGGCACAGTAATCTGTACGCCGCCTACTGCATCTGTCAACTCCTTGACTCCCTCTATACTAAGAGCCAAATAAGAACTGATTGGAATTTCGTACAACAGATTGGAAACCGCCTCTTTCGTCAACTGGCAGCTCTCTGCCTCCCCATCTCCATACGCATACTGTATCGTAATCTGGGCACGCTCCTTTCCGAGATACTCTCCATTCAGATCATACGTCTTAACATCTGTCATGGAATCTCTAGAAATCTCCAAAAGAGTTGTCGTCTTATCCTCTTTATTCGTACTAAGCAGAATCAGAGCATCTGACTGACCGCCTTTTCCCACTTGCTGTTCTGTAAACTCATCTGATTTATCGACACCTATGAACAAAATATTTTTCAAATTATGATTATATTCATATTGTTTCCCCTGATAGGTTACATAGAGATCTTCCTGTGTACGTTCTCCTGCATCAGCATTGGCTTCTTCCCCTTTGCGTCTATTCCATTCACCATATCCAAACAAACCGCCAACCAGAAGGACTATCACCAGCACACTTCCAATTATCACTTTTTTCTGCTTATTCATCTACCTCTACCGCTCCCACAATAAATCGATTCTCCGGCTGTCCGCTAATGCATGTACTGAGCGTAATGATATGACTATTTTCATCGACAGACACCTCACTACGGATCTGATTCTTCATATTCCGAGATTCATAAATCGACTGCAGAAAATCCTTTCGGTCTTCCACATTCTGATTATTGTAATAATACAAAATATGTCTGTCATCATAGACAACTGCCGCAAAAATCTTATAGACTTTTTTCTCCGTCTCTGTATAGATTACAACTTCTTCATGTTGATTAAAAAAGTCAGCATCCTCAAACTTATGCAAATCCTTAAACATGGAACCATCCTTCATATCATGTCCATATATAACTGTATTAAAATCCGAAAAATCTTTCGCATTCAAACGTTCTGTATAAATCGAACCCGGATACCCTTCTGCCCCCTCAATCGTATGGTTCAGATAATAGGAATCATCCGTCTGGCTTTGCACAATCGGATAATGAATATTCGTATCCGGAATATCTATCCATGCATAAATATCTTCATTCGTCTCTTTTAGAGAAGCAAAGTCGATTGGTATCTGATCCTTTTGTTCTTCTTCAGTCATCGGCTCTTTTATCTGCTCTTCTACCTCTTTTTGTACTTTTTTGTAGATATCATTATTTTTTTCCTTATGCAGATAATCGTATCCGATATATGCCACACCTCCAATGCAGACAACGATGCAGCTCCAAAATAAAATTCTCTTTACTTTTCCATTCATAATACTCGCCTATCTTCTGCTTCTTTTTCCTGCCGGAAATGCCGCCAATGTGTCCAGATTCAGATATTTTCTCACATCTTCTGAATCCTTGATTGTATCATCCATCATATATAGCACTACAAGAATTCCAATCATAAGAATCGCGCCAATCATTCCCCCTAATACAACATTCTTCGTCATACTAGGACTGGCTGGATTCTTCGGTTCCACCGCTTTCTCCACAACATTCGGCTTATCTATATTCATAACATTCGCCACACGTGTTGCAGTCGCATCCGCCATTGCATTGGCGATAGACTTCGCCATCTTAGGATCTGTATCTGTTGCCGTAATTTTTAAGATTGTCGTCTCACTCGGATTCTCAACTGCAATGTTATTCGACAACTGTTCATACGACATATCCAAATCCAATTCTTCAATTACATTCTCAACTACCGGTCTGCTTTTTGCCAGAATCGTAAAATCTGCCGTCAACTGACTGCTGAGCGTCAAACTAATATTAGAAATATTCGCTGTCGAACCTAAAATATATATTGATGAAGATGCGGTATACTGTGGTGTCATAAAAATCTTCGTGTAGCTTCCCATAACCACTGCTCCGACAACGAAACACAGAATTATCATCCATGCCTTTTTCAATAGCACATGAAACAATTCTGCCAAATCAATTTGTAGCTCATCCGAATTCTGATATTCATATTTTTCCTGCATCTTTATTCCCTTTCCATTTTCCCTTGTATATTATTAATAAAAATCAAAATATATAATAGCATACTTTTTTTTCAATTACAATGTGTAGGCGTTTAATTTACAAGCCAAACGCATGAATGTGCTCCTCAACCACACCATATACTAAATTCAAAAAT
>OOAW01001540.1_pt1 | contig 10165 bp, 9 predicted proteins | sample 1671861 | NCBI WGS metagenome assembly OOAW01 (sample SAMN06348200, study PRJEB24527) | human gut metagenome | reverse complement strand
ACTTTCTGTATAGAGAAAAGTTCCATCTCCATCAATCGAATAAAGAATATCAAAGACACCTTCTCCAATAGTGCAATTCTGATACCAATCACAATCTGGTGCTATATATTTATCACTAATAATTGCACCTTCTTCTTTAAGAATTTTCATAACCTCTGCAAACTCTTCATCATCAGGTCTTCTCTCATAGTTTTTAAAATACAACCGGTTATTATCACCAGCCATTCTAAATGTTTCCATTATTAGATATGCACCTACCTTTCATAATGCGGTAGCGGGTTATGACTCCCGCTTTGCAATCACCTAGTTGCACCAATATGTACTACTCAATAAATTCATCTATTATCTTTATAATACGTTCACATTTTCCCAAATAACAATATAACCCTGACACATATCAGAACTATATCATCTTTATGCATCATTACCTTATATTCTTTACTATTTTATTTGATTTAAGATATTTCTAAATCTCTTAAGCAAATCATCATAAGTCATAATATCTACAATATTTTTGTGCTGACGTTTTATAATTTCAAAATCAAATAATTGCTCATCTGTTAAATTATTACTTCTTCCAAGTAACAAAATCCCATATCAGTGTGACTGGAGTTCAGACGTGTGCTCTCCGATCTGCGGATTAACTACCTTTAAGCGAAAATTTGAAGGCAAATGATTTCGCACCTTATCTTGTATCTTTTTTACCCTTGCTTCTCCTTCATGATTAAGAATGTATATATACTTTTCTATTTGAACTATTGCTCCTTCAAGATCTCTACTTGCAACGTAATTATTTCTATATTCTGTAGTTGAAACAACTTTAATGCCATCAGGCTTTTTAATTTCTAAAATATCAACAAAACCGGCTGAATCTACCAAAATAAAATCTGGTGTTTTCATATGACGGCCATCTGTTCCAACTTCAATTTCCCTAAAGCGAGCAATATACTTGGGGTATAATACACAAATTATCTCATAAATTCGCCTTTGCCATTCTTTCTCTGAATATGACATTGAATTTTTAAGCATTAGTTCAAGTTCATCATAAGCCTTCTTATACATTTCATATCCCATTAACTTAATATTAGGAAAAGAAGATAATGGCAAATTTGCTTCCTTTTTCTCTAAGTATCTTTCATACGACTCTTTGTTTTTCCATACGCCCTCGACATAGGTCGAAAGTAAATATGATATTCTAGAAGATACATATTTTTTTACCTCATATGAATTTGGAAATACTTCTATCAACTCAAGAAATGCTCTCGACGGTAAATAATTTTCCTCTCCATTTTCATCAGCCACTATACACAAATCATCTTGCAATAATTCATCTATCTTTTTTATCACTGAAGTTTTTGGATATGTAATAAACCACTTATCTGAGATATTCAACTTTTTCTCAATTGAAATATTATGCTTAATTCCAAATACTTCTCTATCAAGCAAATAGTAATTTCCTTTAGTTTTTGCAATTGTAAAACAAATTGATTCGTCATCCTGATTAATTTCAACTATGTTTGTCTTATTTACCCAAAAAGTTCCTTTTATCCAAGTTCCGTCATTTATATTTTGTTCAATTACATCAAAGTTTATTGCAGGCGAATAAATAATATTCAAACATTTTTCTTCGCACACCACCTTAATTGATTTTGATGACATTTCTTATACTCCCTATTCTTGCATTATTCCATCTCTATTCTACCGTCTTAGCAATTCTTTTGTCTTATTTTCATCAGTTACTCATTCAATGTGTAACGATTTGTTTCTATAAAAAGAAATATTTAAGTGCAATATGTATTGTATCGGATTAGTGTTTTCTTCACTGAATCGTTTTCTACACATTCAATTTTTGCATCAAAGTCTCCATACATTATATGTTCAAATTATTTCTACTAAAATTCCAAACGATATTTTCTATCCTTCCTTCACATAACATTACTCATGACACTATTTATTAGCTTCAAATCTAGAATTCTTTTGATATTTATTCTTGATAACAATACCCAATAAGAACGAAATACTTCCAATTGCAAATCCTATTATCATTTCATCAAATATCATTCTAGCTTGTTCAAAATAATTTAGTGCTATAAAACACACAAGCACAAACATAAAAATTGTCCCTGTAATAGGCACTAATTTACTCCTTACTTCGAACACCGTTTTCCAATCCTTCAGCACCTCTTTAATTGTATTCTTTTGCTGTACTTTCTGAATCGAAATATATGACCCCATCCAAATAGAAAAAGCCATACTTATTACTTCAAAATAATCCTCTTCACCAGTTTGTGCAAACAAAATTATACCTATTACAATCATGCCACCGATACTTATTGAATTACACCATTGCCTTTCTCCATCTGACAATTCTATATTGTATTCAATGACTCCTGTATCTACATTTCTTTCTCTCCAAATCCAGCCAAAAATCTTATATGCAATTTTCCATGTAATCAGCAATATAAATGCGCCAGCCAATGCAGAACCCTTCCATTGTTTCCAACTCCATATATACGATGCCAGAAATGCCATTATATATCCACTCAACATAAAAAGCATATACAAGATCATCTGCGCGTATTTTCTAAATGTACTCACGAAATTCTTTGTCTGCCATTCAAAACAATAAGTACTCAAGCATATTACCAAAAAAATAATCCACCAAATAAAAAATCCAAACAAATAATTCATTGATTACCTCCAGTGCCTTTAATATATAAATATCAGATACAATTTTTCTATATTTAACACATTTTAATTATACCACCCCATTTCCATATTCTCCACCGAATGTTCTATCTTTTTCGACCTTTCCCATCTCCCCAAACTCATCCTTAAACTTCCACTTTATCTCCACCCTATCCTTAGCATACACGACAATCTCCTCCACAAAAGCACCAACCATTTCCCTATTAAGTCCGGTCAGTTTCAGCTGTACATCCACATCTGCCATCTTGGTGACTGCTGCCCTCTGCTTTTCGATATTCTCCTGCAGTCGCTCAAGCATCTGCTCATATATCTTACGCTGTTCCAGATATGTTTCTTTATCTGTCATACCAAGCTTGTAACTTTCATAAGCTTCACGCAAGTCCTTTTCGATCAGTTCACGACTATGCTCCATATCTGAAAGATGCTTCTCTGCCTGCTTTAATCGCTCTGCCTGTTTTTCCCGCTGCATATCCACAACCTTTCTGGAATCTACCAGTACATCAATCATCATCTGAAGTGCTTTCTTCACAATGCTTTCTATATCGGCATCCAGCACACTGATATTGCATTTTCCATCCGATTTATCTAGATAATGATTTGCGCAATAATACTTCGGTCGACCGGCATAAGTATGAGACAGGCGATGTCCACAGTTACCACAGATCATTTTTCCAGTCAGGCAATGTGTTTCATGCTTTCTTTTGGCACTGGCACATGTATTTCCTTTTCGCATGGCAACGGTTTTTTCAAAATCCACCTTGTTTATAATTGCTTCGTGACAATTTTCCACACGCTTCCATTCATCCTCTGGGAGTGCTTTTGCGTGTTTATCACCGACATTCTCACTCTTGAAACGACTGTAAACCATCGTGCCGGTATACTGCTCATTTCCGAGGATTCTTCCTATTGCAACATTATTCCAGAGAGGCTTTTTCTCACGATATCTGGCAAGTTGCTTTTCACTTCCTACTTGCATGGCAATATACACGCCCGGCGTATCTATTCCATCCCGGTTCAGTCCTTCTGCAATTTTATACATAGATTTTCCAGACAGAAACTCTTTGAAAATGCGCTTTACAATCTGACTGGCAAACTCATCCACAACCAACTTATGCTTGTCCTCCGGACTTTTCACATAGCCATAAGGAGCATAGGTAGCTATGTACTTACCATTGCCACGCTTTGTATCAAGTGTCAATGATACTTTGGAAGACTGCTCCTCGCTGAAGAAATCATACAGGATTCCCTTAAATGCAACATCAATCTCACCAATACCACCCACATAATCTGCGCTGTCATAATTATCGTTTATAGCAATAAAACGCACACCCATAAAAGGAAATATCTGTTCAATATATTTTCCCTGCTCGATATGATCTCTGGAAAATCTGGAGAAATCCTTTACAATAACGCATGAAATCTGCTTTCTTTTCACAAGGTCCAGCATTCTCTGCATATCTGGGCGATCCATATTTTTACCCGAATAGCCATCATCCACAAACTCCATCACACTCACTTTGCGAAGTTCCTTATTTTTATTGATAAATCCACGGATAAAAGCACGCTGATTGGTAATACTGTTGCTCTCATCTTTTACAAATTCATCTTCCTTTGATAATCTCAAATATATTGCTATCTGCTCCATTTTAAATCTCCTCTCCGTCTGTCATCCTGGCATACTCATCTTTAAAATTCAGATTAATTACCAGCCTCTTATCCGGATACAGGTAAATGCTGTCGACCAGAATTTTAATCATATTTCTATCCAGGGTAACCTCACTTTGAAAACGATAAATTGCTTTCAGCCATTGTATCTTCTTCTCACAAAATCTCTTCACACGCCTGCGGCTTGCCTCTTCATCCGATATCTGTCCCCGAAGTCTCATTATGGCATCAGCGTTTTTCTCCTGCCTGCACTTGAAATCAGCCTTGGTAATCTCACCGGTAACATAAGACTGATACTCTTTGCTTTCTTCGTAATTCTTCCTGTCAATCTGCTTTTGAAACTTCTGAATCCTCATGTCATGATTTTTCAGTTCCCTGTCCATTACGCATCGCATGGAAGCCTCCGTCCTGGCACTGTCGGTCATTACTGCAATTTGAGTTGTAAGCAGGTTATGCACCACCTTTATAAGCTCCTGCTCCATGATGGTACAGCCACACTGTTTTCCACCAAAATCATAATTGTATCTGCAGGAATAAAAATACTGGCGCTCCAACACTCCATCCTTCTCCAGGATTCTGGAAGCTAAAGGAATTCTTCTGCCACAATTTCCACAGAATAAAATTCCTGCAAAGATATCCTCTTTTATTGGCAGATTCTTTCCCCTGTCAGAGGTAAAAATGCTTTCTTCCACCTTCTTATCCATAACAGCTCTTACCTTGTTAAACAGTTCCTTATCCACAATCGCTTCATGGGTATTTTCAACCACAATCCAATCGTTTTCATCCGTAGCATGCCTTGCCTCATTATCATACAGACTGATACGCCTTTTCCCTTGTACCATGTTCCCAATATAAGCCTGATTTTTCAGAATGTTGGAAATCGTACCAGGATACCATGACTTTGCTTCTGTCCCTTCCTCCACATAGAGATTCCCTGTTTTCAGATAATCTCCCGGTAATGCAAGGCGATACTCCTGAAGTGCTTTCGCAATCTCCCTTAGTGTCACTCCATCTGCTGCCAGTTCAAAAATCTGACGGACAACTGCCGCCGCATCCCTGTCTATCACATACTTACGAAGGGCATCCCCACTATCCACTTTATAACCATATGGTGCATTGCTTCCCGTAAATTTGCCCCTTTCCATATCAAGCCTGCGACTGACTGAAACACGCTTTGAAATATCCTTGGCATACATATCATTCACCAGATTTTTCAACGCTATTTCCAACGCCTTATTCTGGTTATATTCTACCTCTGTGTCAAAATGATCACTCACCGATATAAAACGTACCCCAAGAAACGGGAATATCGTCTCAATATAGTTGCTGGATTCGATATAATCCCTGCCAAAACGGGACATATCCTTTACAATAATGCAACTGATTTTCCCCTCCCTGACATCATCCATCATCTGCCCGAATACCGGTCTGTCAAAACTGGTTCCCGACACTGCACTGTCAACATACTCTTGATATTCTGCAAATTCAGCCTTATCCCTGATAAATTCTCTTAAAATACTCAGCTGGTTTGCTATGGACTCCGACGGTCTTGATTTCAGTTCCACCGACAATCTGGCATAAAGTGCAACGCGAAAGGATTTTCTCTGCTTTACAGGTACACCAGCTGTTACCGCTTCCGGTATCTGAACTGCATTAAATCTGTTCTTCGTTCTCGCCATTTACACCGCCTCCTTAAGTTCTATCACCGGCAAACCGTCTACCATGGTGTACACAGGCTCCGCGTCCTTCTCATTTGCGACATCAAACAATCCGGCAACCTTTTCCATCTCCTGACGATACTTGAACACAATTTCCACCCTGAAATCATCATAAATCAGAATCCTGTCAATAAATGAAACCAGTGCCACACGATCCAGATTTCCAATTACCAGACCTTCACGGAATCGCTCCAGGTTCTTTGCCACAGCAATTCCATTTTCATATATATCGCGGATGATTGTCTCCTGCTCCCTGACTGCCTGTTCAAGCGCCCTCTCTTTTGCCGAAAACTCCTCGCGGTACCTTGTAAACTGCTCTTTGCTGATAATCTCATCTCGCAAATCCTGATAGAGGGAAGCCTTAAATGCAGAGCATTTTGTAAGCTCCTGCTTCAGGGCAACAATCTCTTTATCATGGGCAACCGCCTCATCATAATTCACGTTCAGCTCATCCAGATGCGCCAATACCTTTTCACAGTCACACATACTGTTGATATATCCCTGCAATTCTCCCAGCACAATCTGATTCAGGTCCTCCTCACGGATGCAGTGACGACTGCAGGCATCTTTCCCGTTTCGGTTATAATTAGAACAGATATAGTTGATATATTCCCTGCCCTTGTATGACTCCTTGCGATGAACCATACTGCTGCCACAATCACCACAATATAAAATACCCGCATACATATATGATTCGCTTTTTCCAGCAACGGCTATGGTATCCCGCCTCATCAAAATCTGTACTGCATCAAAATCCATCCTGCTGATAATTGCTTCATGTGCATTCTCCACTACCACCCAGTCACATTCCGGTACTTCTATTTCTTTCTTAACCTTGTGACTGACAGTTGTTCTTTTTCCCTGTGCCAATGTTCCGATATACACCACATTTTTAAGAATTCTTGATACTGTCTGAGCAGACCATTTTGACTGTCCTGCGCCTTTAAAACTGGTACTGTATTTCTCTCCACATTTTGCCTTATATTCCGATGGTGCAAGCACGCCATTCTTGTTAAGAATCTTTGCAATTCCTGATGCACTCATTCCCGAAAGCTTCTTTGCAAATATTCCCTGCACCACACCGGCTGCATAAGGATCCCGCACCAGATGATTCTTATTATCCTCTGCCTTTTGATAACCATATGGTGCAAATGCACCGATAAACAATCCATTTCTTCTCAAAATATCCTGACTTGTACGAACCTTTATGGACGTATCACCGTTGTACTGCTCATTCAGCAGGTTCTTGAACGGAATAATCGTATGTGTCTCGCTGCTACTGGCAGTCAGGCTATCGTACCCTTCCGACACTGCAATAAAACGCATGTTATACTTCTTAAAAGTTTTCTGTATCAGCTCATCCGCACCAATACGCTCCCTGGCAAGTCGGGATAAATCTTTTACAATAATGCAGTCAAGATTCCCCTCCTTCATGGATGCCATCATCCTCTGAAACTCCGGTCTGTCAAAATTACTTCCACTGTAGCCATCATCAATAAAAATATCCACCAGTTTCAAATCATCATGGGCATCTATAAATCCCTCTAGCAAAAGCTTCTGGTTGGAAATACTGTTACTTTCCTTCTTCTCCAGTCCATCAACATCTTCATCTCCCTGAGACAATCTCAGATAAATTCCTGTTCTATATACATCAATCTGTTTCTTACTCATTACAATTCCTCCTGTCGTTTTTCAACTGCTGTAAAAACAGCTTCTATTGATATCTAAGTGACGCTTTCCGTTCTATATAGCAATTCATAACATCCGTAATGCTACAGCTTCCTGCAAAGGTGGACTGAACAGTATATTTTCCATACCGTTTCGCCTTTCCCTGCTGTTTTGCATCATGCTGCGAACACTCCGTCACATTCAGCTCTTTCGTATCTGTCTCCTGCAAAATACACTCTTCTCCTTCCCTTCAAAAATGAAAAACAGCCTGAAAATGTCCTGCTTATGGCTAAATCATGAGACACAAAAACCGCTCTCCATAGTTAACAAAGTCTCTTGTTACATCTGCTGTAACAACTACGCTACATATCACATTTACACACGAAAGCCGAAAAGCACAAACCATACAGAAAAGCTAAATAACTTACATCTTTTCTTCATTCTGGTTCGATATTCATTTCAACTTAAACTGTTTTGACGTCATATATTCTTATAATCTCTGACGCCATACTCTGCATCCATACGATGTTTCCGTATGTAAATATGTATGTAAGCTTGCGCTTACTTTGTTGACCATGGACAGCGGTTATTATTTCATGGTGTCTCATCTGCACCGACATTTTCAAGCTGTCTTGATGTCAACTATTCAATTAGAAAAACTTAACATTGGTCATTACGTTGGCTGGACGTTCACAATGTTTTACAGGTATTGTGGCTATTTTTTCAAATTCATTTGTTTGCCACATGTTTATGTTACATCCCGAACAAATATTTGTCCACCACTTTTTTCCACCTTTTTTGACAAAATATGATTTTCAGCATTTTTGCCAGTCACAACCATCACACGAGCCCTTCTGAATCATCAGGCAGCCCACTTTCACCTGCTATTTCCTGTCCCAGATATGCTATCAACAACTCTTCCAGAGTTGATTGTTCACCATATGACATGGTTACCTTTATGGTATTCCCTTTACCCGTATCCATCTTAATTGTCTTTGCTTTAATATCTATTTTTCCCTTCATCTGCGTTACCTCCATTAAAAAAATCGCTACCCATAGCTCATTTGAAAATGCATAAACTATGGATAACGATTCTGGTTATCACTTATTCTGTTTTGGACTTCTCTTAACGTCCTATGAAGGTATACGCCGGTCTTTCTGACCCCTCATCGCCCCGTATACGTAGAGGTGTACTCACCTCCGGGAATTACAGACGAGCCACTAGCTGTGTTCACGACGCCCTTCTCCATTCCAGAGAAGCACTATCTCCCCTACCTGCATTGCGGGGATCGGGACGAACCTCTCGCCCCTCATGGGTTATTATCCTTACGCAACATACCTGCTCCCGCATTGCCCGGACTTCCATCCAGCCTCTCAGCCTTCATCTCTCAATCCATCAGCCTACTAATATGATAACTGTGACTTTCATCCTGCGGGTATATGATCCGTAATTTTACTCAAATCTGTAACTGCTATTCAGTTGTCATTTTTCATTTTCTCATTGGCTTGTCTCAAGCCTGAATATAGTATAAACCAATCCGGTGTCGTCCACAAGGGACTATCATGGTTCATTTTTGCGAAAAAAGCGTCAGTTTGTGACCTTTTTCTGATTTATGCAAAAGTATCATACCGCTTCGGTCAGTAATTGTACACTTCGGCAGAGTATGAAATTTGCAAATCGTGTATTCATTATACGATGAGGTTTTGTGTTTGTCTATGGACATGGTTGGTGTTTTTTAAAGAAAACGCACCAGATTTTGGTTGAAATAAGCACAATACTTCTTATTCTTAAAAATGCCCTTCCAAACTAGTCCATTGTTCTATTCGCCCACCATTAATTACTTCACGGTTACATACTTTTGATTCTTACTTTGAGGCTTATCCGGAATCGTCATCGCCAAACGTCCTTGTTCAACCAATGGTTTGACATATTTCTTCGTTGGCTTTCTTCCGGAATATCCTAACATTTCTGTGATTTCTAATATACCTTTCGGGGTTTGACAAAATTCCACCACTTTATCTCCCCCCTGTCCTTTGCATACACAACAATCTCCTCCACAAAAGCATCCACCATTTCCCTGTTAAGTCCGGTATACTCCGAACTACCCTTACTATCTTCTTGAGTTCCATCTTGGGTCCTATCTTGGGTCCTATCTTGGGTCCATCTTGGGTCCTCATCCTCTGTTGATACCCTGGTAAACGGAATCGACACGACAATAGAATTTTCCCTGAACTCATATGTTCCTTTTCCATAAACCTCTGTTATCTTTGGAACTCCTCGACCTATACGCTCACTTATGTGCAGTTGCAATAACATATCTGATAATTTTTGATTTACCGGTACAGATTCACCCGCGAAAAATCCTTCCATTGTCTGTCCCGGAGGAATTGTTCCTCTGGATAAA
>OOAW01001536.1_pt1 | contig 10221 bp, 8 predicted proteins | sample 1671861 | NCBI WGS metagenome assembly OOAW01 (sample SAMN06348200, study PRJEB24527) | human gut metagenome | reverse complement strand
ATAAATCTTCTTCCCGAATTACTTCATATGCATTCAAATCATAAATACTCATCTTTAATCTGATCTCCTTGTCCTTCACCTTCTGGTGCATATTCTTTTTACATTATACTTTGGTTCACAAAAAATAACAAGCCGCTCTTCATTTCTGAAAAACAGCTTGTATTGCTTTTATAGGGTATGTTGATTTTCGTTGTAGCAGATATATGAAACCGTTATAATATGAAGAAAGCGACAATTATAAATTTGAACAGGAGCATATATTATATGAACACAGATGTTATTGGTAAAAAAGACGGTTTTGTAATACGGTTAGCTAAGGCAGATGACGCAGTAAATTATTATGAACAGAATTATTGCCCTTTGGATAAGGAAGTAGCAAGATTAACTGGCTGCAAAGAAGAATTTTCAAGAGATGAAGTAATCTCTTTTTTTCTGAAATCACTTGAGGCAGATGATAGATATTTCTTTTTGATTGTAGCACCTGACGGAGAAATTATAGGCGAAAACGTACTCAATGAAGTTGATTGGAATTTGATGTGTGCGAATTTCCGGATTGGTCTTTATCATCAAGCAGAAAGAGGAAAAGATATTTGAATGGAGAACATTAAAGACACAATACTAATTTCTTTCCCGATCCGAACGGAAAAGGGGGCACAGTAATCCGGCAGAGCAGCGGCGAGTGTAATATCAAGACAATTGCCGCACAAGCAGGGATTGGCGCCCCTCTCTATTTTACAAAAAATTCAAAACATATTTGGGGCAAAACCCCAGTGATTATGCTCGTTTACTCCATCCATCGTCTGGCACTGCAGATCACAAGGTCTGATTTTCCATTCCTACGTTCGCGGTTGCCACGATATCAATTCCTGTTCCCGCCACATTTTTCAGAAGAATATCCCCGATTTCTACCGGCGCTTGTGCCTGCACTTTGCGAAGCTGTCGGATACAATCCATGATCTGATCTTTCGGAATCTCCTGCCTTGTTTTTACGGAAACACGGCAGGACGTACCTCCGATCACTGGTACCGTTGTTGTCACGATCCGCATCGGATGCAGAAGTTCTGTCCGGGCATAGGCTGCACCTCTTGGACAGGTATTTCCCGAAACCTCATCCACCTCTCCATTTTGTATGGTTGCTGTGATCTGACAGCCCAAAGGACAGCAGATACATGTCAGTTCTCTCTTTTCCATTCTTACACTTCCTCCATCTGCAGTCGGATACTCCTAATTTCTCCGGCCGCTTCCAATACCTTCTCCGGGATCAGAATCTGTTCCATCTCACCAGGCGCTGCTGACCGTTTCTTTTTCTCCAGTACCAGCTCTTCATTGAGATATACCTGTATTTTGCAGGCTCCAAATACTTGGCTTACCCGAAACCGTATCTTCTGTGCCTGATGCTGCTTTTTATGAAGCCTGGACGGCACTGCATACCGCACGCCTCCTGATGTCTGGACAGGCACACATTCTCTCTGAATTTCTTCCTTCTGAAGTTTTTGTGTTTCCTTCACGTATTCTGCTGCCGCTCTTCCTGCCTGAGCTGCCTCTTCGGATACAAAATCCACCAGATCATGCACATGCAGTACATTTCCGCAGGCAAAAATCCCGGGGACTTCTGTCTCCAGATTCTCATCCACTATCGGACCGTTGGTCACCGGACTTAATGGAACTTCCGCCTGCCTAGACAGTTCGTTTTCCGGCAGTAATCCCACGGATAACAGCAGGGTGTCACAGGGATAGAATTCCTCAGTTCCCGGAATCGGTTTTGCCTGTGCATCCACCTGAGCTAATGTCACTCCTTCTACCCGTTTCTTCCCATGGATCTTCACCACTGTATGGCTTAATTTCAGAGGAATCCCATAATCATCCAGACACTGCACGATATTTCGCTTCAGTCCGCCGGAGTATGGCATCAGTTCTGCAACCACATTGACATGGGCTCCTTCCAGCGTCAATCTCCGGATCCTAAGATCACCACTTCTTTTCCCGGAAGATATCCTTCCATATTGACCAGACGCTGAGCGGTTCCCGCCGTGTAAATCCCGGCCGGACGGTATCCCGGAATGTTCAGTGCGCCCCTCGGACGCTCCCGGCATCCCATAGCCAAGATCACCGCCTTCGCCTGGATCTGATAGATGCCCCGCTCGCTGCTCATTGCAGTGATCACCCGCTCTTTTGTAATATCCATCACCATCGTATGCAGCCGATATTCCATGGAAAGTTGTTTCACCTGTTCGATAAAACGCGCTGCATATTCCGGACCTGTCAGTTCTTCCTTGAACGTGTGCAGTCCAAATCCATTGTGGATACACTGATTTAAAATTCCTCCCAGTCGGTCATCCCTCTCCAGGATCAGGATCTTTTCTGCACCTGCACGCTTTGCCTCTGCTGCCGCTGCCAGTCCGGCAGGACCGCCTCCAATGATCACGATCTTATATTTCTCCATCTTGATTCCTCCCCAGGATCATCTCGGATCCTGCTCCGTTCTTTGTAATTTTCTCCTGTCTGATTTTCAATTCCCGCTCCAGGATCTCCATCGTTTTCGGACTGCAAAATCCAGACTGGCATCTGCCCATTCCTGCTCTTGTTCTTCGTTTCACCCCATCCATGGTCGTTGCTCCCAGAGGTCTGTGGATGGCATCCAAAATCTCTCCTTCCGAAATCATTTCACACCGGCAGATGATATTTCCATATGCAGGCTGTCTGCGGATCAGTTCCCCGCGCTCTTCCATGGTCAGATCTGCAGGATTTAAGATTCCTTTCCGGGTACTACAAAAATCCGCTTTCTCCTGTAAACCTAATTCCTCTCTGACCAGTTCTGCCGCCATTTTTCCAATTGCCGGAGCGCTGGTCAGCCCCGGAGATTCAATCCCTGCACAGTCAATAAATCCGGGGGCATCCTCCACTTCCCGGATCAGAAATTCGTGTCTGCCTTCATGTGCACGAAGCCCTGCAAATCCGGTGATCACTTGCCGAAACGGAATATCTTTCACACTGTGCGCTGCTTTTCTTCTGATTTCTTCGATTCCCTGCATGGTCGTATCCGTTCCCTCTTTGTCTTCGATATCCACTGCCGTAGGACCCACCAGAAGATTTCCATGGACAGTCGGTGTCACAAGGACTCCTTTTCCGAATTTCCCCGGTACGGTAAACACGGTATGACTGACATGCCCCCCTGCAGTTTTATCCAGCAATACATATTCCCCTTTTCTCGGTGTGATGTGGATTTTCTTTTCACTGACCATATCATGAAAGTGATCTGCATACACACCTGCTGCATTGACGATCACTTTTGTTTCATACGCCGTATCCTGGGTACAGATCCGATATCCTCCGGCAACTCTTTTTTCAATTTTTTTCACTTCCTGCTCCAGATAAAATTCTACTCCATTTTGCGTGGCATTTTCTGCAAGAGCAATATTGAGTCCAAACGGACAGACAATTCCTCCAGTCGGTGCATACAATGCCGCGATCACTTCATCAGAAAGATTTGGTTCCATCTTGAGCAATGCTTCCCGCTTTAAAATCTGCAGCCCTTCCACTTAATTGTTCCTGCCTCTCTTCAGCAGTTCTTCCAGTATTTCCATATCCTCTTCGTTGGTACAGACTACCAGAGATCCATTGTTCTGATAAGGAAAATCCAGCTCTTTTGAAAGTTTTTCCATCATTTTGTTGCCTTCCACATTTAATTTTGCCATCAAAGAGCCTTCTTTTGCATCAAATCCTGCATGAACAATCCCACTGTTTGCTTTGGACGTTCCACAACAGATATCTGCTTCTTTTTCCAGTACACAAAATTTTCCCTGATACCGGGACAGCTCTCTGGCGATTGCCGAACCGCTGACGCCTGCTCCGATTATGATTACATCATACATTTGACTTCCTCCCATACAACATAAAAGAGTCTGACAAACAACGTATCTTTCGATACGCCATCCGCCAGACTCTCTTCTCTTTGGCTTTTCTATTCTGTTATTACCACTATATACCTATTGCCTTACGATTGACAAGTCTTTTTACAAAATTATTTACACTTCCTCTTCTTTTGCCCAGCCGTGTGCATATCGAACTGCTTTTTTCCATCCGCTGAGCATCTTTTGTCTTGTTTCTTTTGCAATCTGCGGCTGGAAGATCCGGTCAATGGTCCAGTTCTTTTTCACATCCTCTTTATCTTTCCAGTATCCCACTGCAAGTCCTGCCAGATATGCCGCTCCCATTGCCGTGGTCTCCACACAGTTCGGACGATGTACCGGCGCTTGACTCACATCCGCCTGGGCCTGCATCAAAAAATTATTGGCGCTGGCTCCGCCATCTACTTTCAATGCAGAAAGTAAAATTCCAGAATCTGCTTTCATTGCCTCTAACACATCGTTCACCTGATATGCAAGAGATTCCAATGTGGCGCGGATAATATGATCTTTATTTACCCCACGTGTCAGCCCGACAATGGTTCCTCTGGCATACTGATCCCAGTAAGGAGCTCCCAATCCGGTAAAAGCAGGCACTACATAACATCCGTTGCTGTCTTCTACCTTCTGCGCCAGATATTCTGTATCGGATGCGGAATCGATCAGACGCAGCTCATCTCTGAGCCATTGGATCGCTGCACCTGCAACAAATACAGAGCCTTCTAATGCATAATGAACCGTACCATCTATTCCCCATGCGATCGTTGTAACCAGTCCGTTTTTCGAAAAGACCGGTGTTTCTCCTGTATTCATCAAAAGAAAACATCCCGTACCGTATGTATTTTTGGCTTCTCCTTTTTCAAAACAAGTCTGTCCAAACAGTGCTGCCTGCTGATCTCCCGCTGCTCCTGCAATGGGGATCCTGCCGCCGAAAAAGGAGGGGTCGGTTTCTCCATAAATCTCGCTGGACGGCTTTGCCTGGGGCAGCATACTCTTTGGAATATCCAGTTCCTTTAAGATTTCATCATCCCATTTCAGCGTATTAATATTAAACAGCATGGTTCTGGATGCATTGGAATAATCGGTCACATGAACAGCGCCTTTGGTCAGTTTCCAAATCAGCCAGGTCTCCACGGTTCCAAACAGCAGTTCGCCCCGATTTGCCCGTTCTCTGGCTCCTTCCACATGATCCAGGATCCACTTCACCTTCGTACCGGAAAAATAGGCATCGATCACAAGACCTGTTTTCTTCTGAAACATCTCGGTAAGACCTTTTTCTTTCAGGCTGTCACAATATTCCGAAGTCCTCCTGCACTGCCAGACAATCGCATTGTATACCGGTTTTCCGGTATTTTTATCCCACACGATCGCAGTTTCTCTCTGGTTGGTAATTCCGATTGCTGCAATATCCGATGCAGAAGCATGGATCTCGTTCATTGCCTGTCTTGCAACGGCAAGCTGTGTGGACCAGATTTCCCCCGGATCATGCTCCACCCAGCCGGGCTTTGGAAAGTACTGGGTAAATTCCTTTTGTGCCATGCTGCAGATTTCCCCTTTTTCATTGAATAAAATGCACCGGTTACTGGTTGTTCCTGCATCCAGTGCCATCACATATTTCGCCATTCTTTTGTTCCTCCTGTTATAATGTCCAGACCTCCCGGTTGGTTGTCGAAACCGCGACCGCTCCTGCTGACAGCGCCTGGATCACATCTTCCCGGTCTGTCACCAGTCCGCCTGCGATCATGGGGATCCGGCTTACCTTCGCAATTTTTCGAAGTACTTTCGGCATCACTCCCGGAAGCACCTCTATAAAGTCCGGCCGGGACATCCCACGTTGCGACTCCAGATTTTCGATATTTTTCAGCGCCAAAGAATCAATCACAAAAAAGCGCAGTACGGTAAAAAGCCCCAGCTCTTTTGCCCGCCGCACCAACGCCGGTTTGGTTGTGATGATCCCGTCTGCTTTTGTCTGCCGTCTGATAAACTCCACGGAAATTTCTTTCGTACTGAGTCCTGCGATCAAATCGATATGCACCAGCGCCTTTTTCCCGGAATCTTTGATCCGATCCACAATCTCCGGGATCGTGCAGATATCTCCATAGAGCACAAAGATCACCTGGATTTCTTCCATTTCTACTGCTGCCTGCAATCCGTCGTCATGTTTCACTGCCGCAATGACCGGATTGGCTTCTACTGCATCATAAAACTCCTGATTCATCACTCACCTCTGTATGCTTTTTTCTTATTTTAACACTCCGCCTGCCAGAAAGCAACAGAATGTCTATTTTTCATTTTGCATCCCAAAGAAAAAATGCTGCTCCCTCTCCGTCAAGGGATACAGCATTTTTTCTGTATTTTTTATGAACTTTTATGCTTCACTTGCTTTCTCATCTGCTGCGTTTTTAGTTGTTCCTGCAGCCGGTGTATACACATAATTCTTTTTGAATCTGCGTTTTCTTGTGATCCACATAACCAATGACAGTACAAACAATGCTCCAAATACGATCAGCAGTGTTCTTACGACATTAACTACCAGAAGTCCGGTATCTTTGATTTCTGTATCTTTTCCGATTCCGTTCATACCGCTGGAATTTGCAATGGCATACAGATTTCTGTGACACGCTTCTCTCATGGCATTGACGATCACCGGATCCTTCTCATATTTTGGAAGTAATTTTGTTACATACGGCATCATGGCATCAAATGTAGAAACTCCGGACAGCACACCGTTTACATAAGTAGTCAGAACGTTGTCTGTAATAATCAGTCCGTCACATCCCCATTCTTCTCTGAGGATTCCTGTCACCAGTGGTTTGTTTCCGCCGGACCATGTGCATCCCCAGCGTGTGTAGGCGATCATGACGCCATTGGCATTTCCTTTTTCTACCGGAGCCTGGAATGCTTTGAGATAAATCTCTCTGGCAGCCTGCTCGTTGAGCCATACTCCAAGACCGATACGGTCCTGCTCACTGTCATTTAAGGCAAAGTGTTTCATTACAACACCCACACCTTTTTCTTCGATTGCCGCAACTTCATATTCTGACATCTCTCCGGAAAGGAATCCGTCTTCACTGTAGTATTCAAAGTTACGTCCGCCATACGGAGTTCTGTGGATATTGTTTCCCGGTCCGTACAGAATGGAAACCCCTGCTTTCAGACAGTTATTTCCGATCACTTTTCCGATCTCTGTCATCAGATCCCGGTTGAATGTTGCCGCCATTACGTCTTCGGAAGTAAATGCTGTCGCATCCATCTCTGTTTTATCCGATGCGATCAGGGATGCAGTCAGTCCCTGCGGACCGTTTTCATCACGGGTTCCCGGTGCCTGAACAGATTCCAGAGGCATGGTCCAGTGGAAAGAATCTCCGATAAACGCTACCATATCATCAAAGCTTAACTGATCCAGCAATGCTTCCCATCCTTCATCGTCATAATCCAGCCCAATCATATCCACCAGTTTCTTTCCATTTTTCGCTTTCATAGTCGGCATTTCGGCTTCGTCATAATCTTTTGGATCATACTGGATATCCTGAAGATCCTCGATCATTTTCTCTGTCAGTTTTAATTTCAGGACAGACTGTGGAAGTGTACCATCCCAGTTATTTCTGGATACGTAAGTAACCTCTTCTTCTGTTCCTTCATACAGATTGATGTCTGCGTCTGAAAGCTGATTTTTGATCTCTGTTCCGTTTGCAGAAACTGCATAAGTTTTGTCATCAAATTTCGGATTGTTATATTTATAAGTCAGCTGTGCATTTCCGTCTGCATCCATACGTCCATTGGTATTGGCCGTTGTATATCCTTTGGCTGCCAGAATGTTGTTAACCGCATTGTGCGCATCTGTTGCCGCTGTCAGATAGTAATCCCCTGCATCCAGAATATATGTGCCTGCTCCGTATGCATCGTAGGAAGCCAGTTCTCTTCTGTCGACTGTGATCGTGAGAGTCTCGGATGCTCCCGGTGCAATCTCATTTGTCTTTCCGAATCCGCACAGCGCTACGGAAGATTTTTCCACTTTATTGTCAATGTCGTACTGTGTGTATGGAGACTGTGCGTAGATCTGTACGGTCTCTTTTCCAGAGTACTGATCTCCTGTGTTTGTGAATTTTACAGAAAACTCAAAAACATCTTTTTCTTTGTTGTATGTCACATGCATATCGCTGTATTTAAAATCTGTATAACTCATCCCATATCCGAACGGATACGCAACGTCATCATGATATGCATATTCTCCGGTATTTTCAGACTTCATGACATAATCTTCATAACGGGTCTCATAGTATTTATATCCTACGTAAATTCCTTCCTGATAAATCATGTACGTTTTTGCGTGTTCTGGAATGATCCCTTCTTCATATCCCTCATATTCTGTCGGAACAAAGTTCATCATTGCCGGAGCAGAAAAGTTATCATACAGATATGTATCAACCAGACTTCCGGACGGTGTCACGTTTCCTACCAGGATCTCTGCCACTGCGTTGATACCAGAAATTCCAACGTCACCAATCCACATACACGCGTCTACATCATACTCATTATTTTTCAGGAAATCTACCTGCAAGGTATTGGCAGAGTTGATCAAAACTACAATTTTCTTTACATTGCCGGATTTTTTCATCTCTGCTATATTTGTCAGCATTTCTTTCTCATTTTCATCCAGAGTCAGATAATTGGTCTCTTTGAAATCCAGATCTGCTCCCTCTCCACCGATACGAGACAGTACCACGATAGCAGCATCCCCATAAGATGCTACAGAATCTTTCACGTCATCTGTGTATACATTCCATGGAACTTCGGCTGTTTTTTCTCCTTCTTCTGCAACCATTCCGGCTGTCTTTCTTGCATATTTGCTTCCCGGACCTTCACTATAGAAGTTCCAGAGTTTTTTATTGACTTCAAATCCACTTTTCTCAAGAGCGGTTTTCAGTGTGTCTGCAGAAGATGCATCAATGTTGCCGGAACCGGTTCCTCCGTAAACCAGATTTACGGAAGAGTTGGAAAAGCAGCTCACTTTTGCACCTTTTTCCAGCGGAAGCGCATTGTTTTCATTCATCAAAAGCGCTGCTCCCTCTGCTTCTACTGCTTCACAAAGTTTCAGACCATACTCGTTCATTTCTTCTGTTGTTTTGAAATCAGATTCATAATACATGGCATTTTTGTCTTCATTTTTCAGTTTCCAGAAAGAACCGCCCACAAATGCTGCCACGGTATTGTCAAACATGGATAAAAATACCAGGATCGGAATCAAGACGATGGAAATGATCCCACTGAAAAATGTCAGCCCTTTCCATGGGCGTGTCGCTTTTCGTCTTGCTTTGCGATACGCTTTTTTCCTTACTTTTGCTTCTTGCTTTGTTTCACTCATTACTAAATCCTCCCAATTTATTTCCTGCCTTTGATCGCTGTCCACTGTATTTAAGACTGTTTAAACTTCTCCGGAACCTGTTCGATCTGTGTCCATTTTTTCATGGCATCCTCTAATGTCATACCCTGACTGATCGCATCCTTACGGACTGCGTTGACTGCCTGGATCTCTTTCATTCGTTTTCCGGTCAGTGTATATCCCTTCATCGCGATCAGTGTAATGATCCATGCAAGCATCGGAACGATACAGAACAATACGATCACCACGCCGTGCATTCCGTCGGAATACGGCGTATTTCCATCTGGAAGTGTCTGGATACCGATCATGGCAACTGCCACGCCGACTACGGTAGAGCCAAGAGAGCTTACCAGCTTGTCAACCAGCGAGAACAAGGTTCCCATAATCCCCGGAATGTATCTTCCGGAACGGAATGTCTCGTAATCGGAGCAGTCTGCCACCATCGGGATCGGCATATCTGCGGTAGAATAATATGCCCCGTATCCGATTCCAAAAAAGATGATAAACAAAACCGTATATAAGTTGACCGGACCAAGGCTTAAGTTCCATGCCGGATTCCCCTGTTTCCACAGCACGAGAAGTACCAGAACTCCAACATACATTGCCAGTGCGATTCCTGTATATCGAACCAGTGACGCTTTCTGCCCGTGTTTCTGGGATGTCCGCACTGTCAGCAAAAAGAACGGTACGGAGAAAATATATCCCACGATCATCATCGGCAGATACAGACCGTCATAATTTCCCATCATGGCTCCATACAGCATACACAGAACAGTCATATTGGTGGCAATCGAAAATGCCAGCTTGCAGCCAGCCCCGGCGATCATCAGACGCTGCAGCTCTTTGTTGGCTTTCAAAATTGCCAGATATTCTTTGACTTTGACTTTCTCCTGTGTTTTGCTCACTCCGAAAAATTCCGGACGGTCCTTTTCC
>OOAW01001515.1_pt1 | contig 10386 bp, 9 predicted proteins | sample 1671861 | NCBI WGS metagenome assembly OOAW01 (sample SAMN06348200, study PRJEB24527) | human gut metagenome | reverse complement strand
GGAATGGCTGACAAGCTACAATCTTCTGACATACAAGCCGGTGATCTTTGCGGCAAATGTGACAGAGGACGATCTGGCAAATGACGGTGCAGACAATGCCGGAGTACAGAAAGTGCGGGAATACGCAGCAGAAGAGAACTGTGAAGTATTTGTAGTCTGCGCACAGATTGAACAGGAGATCGCAGAACTGGATGAGGATGAGAAAAAGTTATTCCTGGATGATCTTGGTCTGGAGGAGTCCGGTCTGGAAAAACTGATCAAAGCAAGTTATCATCTGCTCGGACTGATCAGCTATCTGACAGCGGGAGAGCAGGAGTGCCGTGCATGGACGATCACAAAGGGAACAAAGGCACCTCAGGCAGCCGGAAAGATCCATACAGATTTTGAACGTGGATTTATCCGTGCAGAGGTGGTCAGTTATGATGATCTGATGGCATGCGGAACACATGCAGCAGCCAAAGAGAAAGGTCTGGTAAGACTGGAAGGAAAAGAATATGTCGTTCAGGACGGAGATATTATTGTATTCCGGTTTAATGTATAAAATTGGAGGCAGGAAGCATGCACTATGATATTAGTTTTCCACATCTTGGAATTCATCTGGAACATGTCGGAAAGACGATTTCCATCTTTGGATTTGAAATTGCATATTATGGGATCATCATAGGAACCGCAATCCTTCTTGGTTTTGTGATTGCCACCGCGGAGGCAAAGCGTACCGGGCAGGATCCGGAGAATTATCTGGATATGGGGATGATCGGTGTGGTCTTTGGCATCATAGGAGCCAGGTTGTATTATGTGATTTTTTCCTGGGACATGTATAAGGATAACCTTCTGGAGATTCTGAATATCCGGGAAGGCGGACTGGCAATTTACGGAGGTGTGATCGCAGCGGTACTGACAGTGATCATTGCAGCAAAAGTGAAGCATTTGAGTGCACCTCAGATTTTTGACACGATTGCGCTTGCACTGTTAAATGGGCAGATGCTGGGACGTTGGGGAAATTTCTTTAACAGAGAGGCATTTGGGGAATATACGGACAGTCTGTTTGCAATGCGTCTTCCAATCGATGCAGTCAGAAGTTCGGATGTGACAGAGCAGATGCGCATGCATATCCAGAGTATTGGTGGTGTAGAATACATTCAGGTTCATCCAACATTTTTATATGAATCCCTCTGGTGCTGTGCACTTCTGATCATACTGTTTGTGTATCGAAAGCATAAAAAGTATGAAGGGGAATTGTTTCTTCTTTATATGTTCGGATATGGACTTGGACGTGTATGGATTGAGGGACTTCGCACAGATCAGCTGATCCTCCCGGTGGTTGGACTTCCGGTTTCGCAGCTTCTGGCAGGAGTGCTGGTAGTGGTAATGGGAATCTTGATTGTGTATCTGCGAAAGCACCATTCCAGATACGCAATGCTGGCATTGAAAACGGAGCCTGTGAAAGAGTGAATGATAGGGGAGAACGAAAAACTGCAGTAAAATAACTGCAGTTTTTTTGAACTTTTTTGTCTTTTTCAGGTGAAAAAGACTCCAGAATGCAAGAATGGAAAAGTGAAATTGCATAAATAAAATCAAAAATAGCTTGAAATCAAAGGAGAAGTAGTATATAATGAGTAAATCTGAACACTAGTTTATAATAATACTTTAGTGCGGTGATCTATTAGCGCTAGGAATGATAAAATTGATCAAACAGATAGGTGTGGCAAGGAGGAAATGGTATGAAATTTGCAGAGATGCCTTATCAGAGAGTAGATACAGAGGCTGTTGTAGCAGCTTTAAAAGAACTGACACAGGAGCTGAAGGCAGCAAAAAGTGGAGAGGAACAGTTTGAGATCCATCAGAAGTTTTATGCGCTGCGTGATGAGTATAATACGACGATTCAGATCGCTATGATCCGCAGTGATGTAGATACTGCAGATGAGTTCTACAGCGAAGAAAAGAATTATTACAATGAGGTTCTTCCGACGATCAACAATCAGGAGACAGAGTACAGAAAAGCATTGTACTATTCTCCGTACAGAGAAGTATTGGAAGAGAAGATCGGAAAAGTGGCATTCAAGAGTATGGAGCTTGAATTTAAAGCTATGGATGAGAAACTGATCCCGCTGATGCAGGAGGAAAATGCGCTGACAACACAGTATGACAAGTTGATTGCAAGTGCAAAGATCGACTGGGAAGGGGAAACTTTAAACCTGTCTTTACTTCGTCCATATATGACTCATGAAGATCGTGAGATCAGAAGAAAGGCACATGAAAAATACAGTGCGTTTTTCCAGAGCAAAGCAGAAGAACTGGATGAGATCTATGACAAGCTGGTGAAGAATCGTACAGCGCAGGCAAGACTTCTTGGATATGAGAACTATGTGGAGCTTGGATATTACCGGATGAACCGTAATTCTTATGGAAGAGAAGATGTGGAGAACTTCCGCAGACAAATCAAAGAGTACTTTGTACCGCTTGCAGAAAAGATGCATGACAAAAGAAGAGAAAGACTGGGACTTGAGAAGCTTTCTTATATTGATGAGAACATGTATTTCGTGGACGGAAATCCAAAACCACAGGGAACTCCGGAAGAGATCATGGCGAATGGACAGAAGATGTATGAGGAGCTTTCACCGGAAACAAAAGAGTTCTTTGATTTTATGATGGAGAATGAACTCTTTGATGTGCTCGGCAGAAAGACAAAAAAGGCCGGCGGTTATATGACATATCTTCCGAAATACCGTGCACCGTTTATTTTTGCCAATTTCAATGGAACAAGCGGAGATGTGGATGTTGTGACACATGAGTGCGGTCATGCGTTCCAGGGATATGTTTATGGAAGTGATCCGATCGAAGAGCACTGGGATATCACGATGGAGACAGCAGAGATTCATTCTATGTCTATGGAATTCTTTACAGAACCATGGATGAATTTGTTTTTTAAAGAAGAAGCTGACACATACAGACAGATGCATCTGGAAGATGCGATCGCATTTATTCCGTACGGATGCATGGTGGACGAATTCCAACACATTGTCTACAGTAACCCGGATCTGACGCCGGATGAGAGACATGCGGCATGGAAAAAACTGGAAGAAGAATACAAACCACACCTTGATTACGAGGGGGATCCATTTATGGAAAAAGGTGGTTTCTGGCAGAAACAGCTTCACATTTATGACTATCCGTTTTATTATATAGATTATGTACTGGCACAGACCTGTGCAATGCAGTACAAGATCTGGATGGATGAAGATTACAAAGCAGCATGGCAGAGCTATCTGAAGCTGTGCAGACTGTCTGCAAGTGATTTCTATACAGAGATGTTAAAAGAAGTAGGTCTTCAGATTCCGTTTGAAGACGGCTGTGTGCGCACAGTGACAGAAAAACTGGGAGCAATGATGGAATAAGCTCCGGCAATGACGAATGTTCGTTTCCGCATTTTCAGCATACATGAGCAATACGGCTATAAGAAAAAATAGAGTAAATAAATAGGGGAATGCAGGAATCAACATAAATATTTTTCAAGGAGGAAAAAATATGAAAAAGAAAGCATTAGCCTGCCTGTTAGCGGCGGTAATGGCTCTTTCACTTGCAGCTTGCGGCGGTGGATCTGATGACAAGAAAACAAGTGAAAAAACAGAAACACAAGACACAAACGCATCATTAGAAGCGACAAACCAGCTGATTGAAGCAGAGGATCCTTCTGCACTTCCTGAGACAGCAGCAAAGAGAAAAGACACACTGATCGCAGGTGTTGCAGACTTTGCAGGTGTATTCAATCCGGTATACTGGGAAGCAAATGAGGATTTCCAGGTTGTGACAGCTACAACGGCATCTTTGAGTGTCAATGATGACAAAGGTGAGATCGTTGATGGTACAGCAAGCATGTCCGTTTCTGAGGATGGTAAAGTTTACACATATAAACTGACAAAAGAAAAATACAACGATGGATCTGATGTAAAAGCAGAAGACTATGTAAATTGGTACAAAGTAGTAGCTGATCCAAGTTATGATGGATATCAGGATATTTCTAAAGTAAACGTTGTAGGATATGATGACTACAAAAACGGAAGCGCTACAGAAATTTCCGGTATCAAAGTGGTAGATGAGAGTACAATCGAGATTACTCTGGAAGCAGCAAACACAAGTGCACCATACGTATTAGGTTCAGCAGTGCCGATCTCTACAGCAAAATATGGAGATCTGATCAAGAAAGGTGACCTTTCTAAATTCAAATCATTGAATATGGTTGACTATGTATCGAATGGTGCATATGTATTGAAAGAGTACAAAGAAAAAACATCTGCGACTCTGGAAGCAAACCCGAACTTCTACCTGGGAGAGCCTAAGACAAAGAACCTGATCTTCAAAGTAGTTGCTACAAATGCGGAACTTCAGGCAGTAGAAACAGGTGATGTAGATATTCACGACCAGGTTGTATGTGATGATGATCACATCGAAGAGGCAATGTCAGCTGGATTCATCAACTTGAAGATTCAGCCAACACTTGGATATGGTTATGTTGCAACAAACCAGAAAAATGAAATCTTCCAGGATGTAAAAGTACGTCAGGCACTGCTCCACGCAATTGACCGTAAGTCTCTGAATCAGGCTGTTTACGGACAGTATGCAATTACACTGAATATTCCACAGGCGCCAATTTCATGGTTGTATGATGATGAAGGTATGGAGACATACGATTACGATCTTGAAAAAGCTGCAGAACTTCTGAAAGAAGCAGGATGGGAAAAAGACGGCGACAAATTGATGAAAGACGGAAAACAGATGAAGATCGTCTTCAGTGCAATGTCCGGAAATGTTGTAACAGATACTATGATCCCTCTGATGATCGACGCATACGGACAGCTTGGTATCGACTTCCAGGCAGAGTATGTAGATTGGCCGACACTGCAGTCTAAATCCCAGAACGGTACATTTGATATGCTGTTCATGGCATGGGGATTGACAGCTGATCCAGACCTGACAGGTACATTTGCAAGTCCGGAAGCAGGTGGAACTCAGAACCGTACAGGATATGCAAATCCGGAACTGGATAAGATGCTTGCAGAGGCACTGGCTTCTACTTCACAGGACGAGCAGAAAGAAAAATACAAAGAGATTTACAAACTTATCAATGAAGAACTTCCATTATATCCGATCTACGAGAGATGCGACCTGATCTGCTACAACACTCGTGTACAGAACATCGAGCAGAGCTCTTATGTAAAATGGTATCAGCAGGATAAGATCGTCAACATTGAAGTTGAGTAATCAAAGTACTCTAAAAAAATAACAAAGCCGTAAGACTTGAAGCTCAAATAGGGATCCAGCGAGGTTTCCCTTCAAACAAACGGCCCGCAGGCAACAGGTGCGAATTTGATTCGGCCTGTTTCCTGCGGGCAAAATTAAGTTATTTGATCATGAGCAAAACAGAGTCAAATAAAGATTGGAGGTTTTTAACAAATGTGGAAATATGCAACTCGCCGTGTTCTCACGATGATTCCTATTCTGATCGGTGTATCTATGGTTGTATTTCTTTTGGTAGCAAGTCTGCCGGGAGATGCCGTTGATGCTCATGCAGGCGGAAACATCACAGCGGAGAAGATAGCGCAGAACAAAGCACTTTTAGGATTAGACAAACCGATACCGGAAAGATACGTAAACTGGGCAAGTCATGCGATCAGAGGAGATTTTGGTATCTCAATCAGTTACAAGATTCCGGTAACAGAAGTCATCGGTAAATTTGTATGGAACTCGTTTTTAGTAGCTGCTGTAGCGTTCATACTGCAACTATTGATCGCGATTCCAATCGGCGTTATTTCGGCGACCAAGCAATATTCGATTTTTGACAATACATTCTCGGTAGTGGCATTTGCCGGTATTTCACTGCCATCCTTTTTCCTGGCAATGATCCTGCGGCATATCTTCTCTGTCAAGCTTGGAGTTCTTCCTCTTGACGGTATGGTAACTGCCGGGGCGAACAACACTGGGGGAGCCTATGTTGTAGATGTATTGCTTCACATGATTCTTCCGGTTGTGACACTGACAGTGATTCAGTTGGGTGGTACTATGCGTTATGTGCGTACATCCATGCTTGAGGTAATCAATCAGGATTACATCAGAACTGCCCGTGCAAAGGGACTTCCGGAAAAAGTGGTAATTTACAAACATGCGTTGAAGAATGCGATGATCCCGATCGTAACATATGTCGGAGGTGCAATCCCGGGACTTTTCGCAGGTGCGATGATCACAGAGACTGTCTTTGCATGGCCTGGAATCGGTAAAGTATTCCTGGATTCGATTGGAAAGAGAGATTATCTGTTTATGATGGGATTCACAATGTTCCTTGCAGTACTTACAATGCTTGGAAATTTACTTTCCGATTTATTATATGGTGCGGTTGATCCGCGTATTCGTTTGAAGTAGAAAGGAGGAGGACACGTGAAAAAAACAGAAGATGCAAATAAAAGAATTGCAAAACAGGCAGCAGCGAGCAAGAGCATGGAATCCCCCTGGAGACTTGCAATGAAGCGATTGTCCAGAAATAAACTGGCAATAGCAGGACTGATCTTTTTAGGAGTCATGATCGTTCTTTGTATTGTGGGACCAATCGTATCTCCGTATTCAGATATTACAGCAACTGATATTGCAAATGCAAAACAGCCGCCGAGTGCACAGCACTGGTTTGGAACAGATGAAAATGGACGAGACGTCTTTACCCGTCTTCTTTATGGAGGACGTATTTCCATGACAGTCGGTCTGGCGGCGACAGCACTTCAGATCTTTATCGGTGCATTATTAGGTTGTACCGCAGCATACTATGGTGGAGTTGTGGATTTTGTCATCATGCGTGTAGTAGACGTTATTCTGTCTCTGCCGACGATGCCGATTCTGATCATGCTCAGTGCCATGATGTCAGACTGGAAAGTGGACACCGGAGTTCGTGTATATTATCTGATGGTAATCCTTGCGGCGATCGGATGGGCCGGTACGTGCCGGTATATCCGAGGTCAGGTACTTTCGATCCGTGAGATGGATTATATGTCAGCAGCGGAATCACTTGGTATCCGCGATCTGCATAAGATTTTCAAACATATTATGCCGAATGTTATCCCGATCATCATTGTTACAGCAACACTGGCAATCGGTGATACGATCATCATGGAATCCACCATGTCTTATCTGGGAGTCGGTGTACTTCCTCCGATGTCCAGCTGGGGACAGATGGTATCTGCAGGAACAAACCTGATGACATTCAAACTGCGTCCATGGCTGTGGATGCCGGCCGGATTCTGTATCCTGCTGACTGTACTTGCGGTAAACCTTGTAGGTGATGGTCTCAGAGATGCATTTGACCCGAAAATGAAACGCTAAGAAAGTTTTGACAAGGAGAAAAGTTATGGCATTTATAGAATTTAAAAATCTTCATACATGGTTCTATACAGACGCTGGAATTGTCAAGGCAGTCAACGGCGTTGATTTTGAGATCCGCAAAGGAGAGACAGTCTGTGTAGTAGGAGAATCCGGATGTGGAAAGAGTGTTACTTCACTCTCTCTGATGCATCTGGTTCAGTCACCTCCGGGAAAAATCGTGGATGGTGAGATCCTGATGGATGGAAGAGATTTACTGAAGCTGAGCAAGAGCGAAATGGAGCATGTCAACGGAAAAGATGTTGCAATGATCTTCCAGGAGCCGATGACTTCTCTGAATCCGGTACTCAAAGTCGGACATCAGATCATGGAAAGTATTCTTTTCCATACAGATGCAACAAAAGAAGAAGCAAGAGCAAAAGCTCTGGAAATGATAAAACTGGTTGGTATTCCGAGAGCGGAAGAAATCATGGAATGCTATCCTCACGAGCTTTCCGGTGGTATGCGTCAGCGTATCATGATTGCAATGGCTCTGGTATGTAATCCGAAGCTGTTGATCGCAGATGAGCCGACGACTGCGCTGGATGTAACGATTCAGGCACAGATTCTGGATCTGATGCGCAAGCTGAAAGAGGAAATGGATATGTCCATCATGCTGATTACGCATGACCTGGGCGTCGTTGCAGAGATGGCAGATTACGTGGTTGTTATGTATGCCGGAAATGTTGTGGAAAAAGGAAAAGTACTGGATATTTTCCAGAATCCGATGCATCCATATACAATCGGGCTGTTAAAATCAAAACCGATCATCGGTAAGACCAATCACAATGAGCGTCTGTATTCGATCCCGGGACAGGTTCCGAACCCGATCAATATGCCGGAGAACTGCCATTTCAATGAGAGATGTGAGTTCTGTCAGGAAGGCTGTAAAGAAAAAGAACCAAAACTGGTACACGTTGGAAACGGTCATTATGTTGCATGCTTTGTCAACGCACCGGAAAAGGAGGAAGTATAAATGAACAGAGAAAATGAAATCATTTTGGATGTCCAGAATCTGAAAAAATATTTCCCGATCCGTGGCGGTCTGATCACAAGAACAGTCGGACATGTCAAAGCTGTAGATGGAATTTCTTTCAAACTGAGACGTGGTGAGACACTGGGAATCGTAGGTGAGTCCGGATGTGGAAAATCAACAGCCGGAAGAACGATCTTAAGACTGCATGATATCACAGACGGAAAGGTCATTTTCAAAGGAGAGGACCTTGCAAAATGTTCCAAAAAGGAAATGCGTGCAAAACGTCTGCAGATGCAGATGGTATTTCAGGATCCATACGCTTCGTTGAATCCGCGTATGACAGTCGGAAACATCATCGGGGAGGCTCTGCTTGATCACAAATTGATGAGTAAGGCAGAAGCACGTGAAAAGGTATTGGAGACAATGGAAATCTGCGGACTTCCTACGTATTATATCAACCGTTACCCGCATGAGTTTTCCGGTGGACAAAGACAGCGTATCGGAATTGCACGAAGCCTGATTCTGAATCCGGAACTGATCGTCTGTGATGAGCCGGTATCGGCGCTGGACGTGTCTATTCAGTCACAGATCATCAACCTGCTCGGAGATCTTCAGGAGAGAAACAACTTCTCCTACATTTTCATTTCGCATGACTTGTCAGTTGTAGAGTACATCAGTAATCGTGTGGCAGTTATGTATCTTGGAAATATTGTGGAGATGGCAGATAAAAATGAAATTTTCGACAATCCGCTGCATCCATATACAAAAGCGCTGATGTCAGCGATTCCGGTGCCGGATCCGACAAGAAAGAGAGATCGTATCATTTTGAGCGGAGATCTTCCTTCTCCGTCGAATCCGCCGTCCGGATGTAAATTCCGTACACGCTGTCCATATGCGACAGAGAAATGTGCACAGGAAGCACCGGAGTACAGAGATGTAGGAAATGAACACTTTGTAGCTTGTCACTATGTATAAAATCTTTTGACAATACAAAAAATGTAAGGAAAACTTAAATTTCGCCCCCGGTAATCGCATCGGGGGCATTTTTCAAAGAGGGCATTATGAAAAATCTATTGAAACTGGGACAGGGACCAAGGCCGGATCTGCTGTTTGAAGAGGAAGAAAAAGCGAAAAAGTCAGACACACAGCCGGATGGACAAAAGAAGAAAATCGAATTTGAAAAAGGTCTTCGCACAGTCAGAAAAGAAGCCAAAAAGAAAGCGCGTGAAGAAAAGAAAAAGCAGGAACCGATCGAGATGAGCCGAAAAGACAAACTGGCAGTTATTCTGGCATTTTGTGAACTTTTGCTTCCGGTTGCAATTGGAGTTCTTGCGATTTTCGCATTTCTGATCTGGTTTTTAGGAAAGTTCTGGCTGCATGCATGGTAATGAGAAGCAAAAAAAGGGGAAGAGGATATGAGAAAAGAAAAGAGAGTCAGTGATTCCAGAGTGGAAACAATGCATGCAGTACGTCCTGTTCACTTAAACGGAGCCGGCAGACTGTTTGGGGGACAGTTGATGGAATGGCTGGATGAAGTGGCCGGTCTGGTGGGACGGCGTCATGCAGAACACAATATTACAACGGCTTCTGTAGATAATTTAAGATTTATCCACGGAGTTTATTTAGATGAGGTCGTGGTAGTGATCGGGAAGGCGACTTATGTAGGAAAGACGTCTATGGAAGTGCGGGTTGACACATATGTGGAAAGTAAAGACGGGATGAGAAGACCGATCAACCGGGCATATTTTACGATGGTGGCGCTGGATGAAAAGGATAAGCCGACAGAAATCCCAGGACTTCTGATCGAAACGGAAGAAGAAAAATGGGAATGGGATGCAGCCAAAAAGAGAAGAGAAATGCGAATGAAACGGAGAGAAGAAGGGTTTTAAACCTTCTTCTTTTTATGTGTTGGAAAATCGACATTATGTGAAGATACCTCTTATTTTATGAACAACTGTACCAAAAAAGAAACAAGAAATGAGACCGCTTGTATGGACTTTTACAAATAAGTC
>OOAW01001510.1_pt1 | contig 10406 bp, 8 predicted proteins | sample 1671861 | NCBI WGS metagenome assembly OOAW01 (sample SAMN06348200, study PRJEB24527) | human gut metagenome | reverse complement strand
TCTTTTATATAATAACCAACAGGAGTTTCTCCTTGTATGAAATCAATCTCCATTTTTCCCATAGGTACAGGAATATCAACATTGGCTTTCAAACTTAACACTTTAGAACCATCTACACTACCTTCTAATGTGTAGTCGTAGCTACCGCCTGTGCTGCCGCCCATAGACATGGCAACTTCACCGGAACCGCTGAAAGATTTATTAGAAGAAAGTTTTAAATTATTCAGAGTGAAATCTCCAGATCCGGATTTATATACCAAATTGATGGTACCATCTTCGTTGGCAGTGATTGTTGCTGTGGATTCATCACCCAACAAATAATCAGAGAACATATTGCATGCGCCGACTGAATAACCTTTATAAGCTCCTGCTATTTCTTTGGCAAAGTTAGGTTCATCGTCGTCGTTGTCGCTACAAGAAACGAAAGTAGAAGAAAGAGATAGTGCCATAAGGGCAACCATCCAAAAGTTTAAGATTTTCATACTTAATTTTGATAGATAATGATTAATTAAATTTCCAGCTGCAAAGTTACGGGGATATATATACGGGGGAAATACCTAAAAGAAATGAAAAAATGAGAGGCTTTAATTATATGTAGGTATTGGGAGGAGTGGATTAACTCGTTATTTTTGCAGTCTTTTACTAAATTGATGATTAAAAAATTAAAATGAGAAGAAAATGAAAGGCGGCTACAGTAGAAAAAGTGTATTGACAGGGATTACTTCTTTCCTGATTGTATTGTTTACTATGCCGTTGGGGCATGCATTAATGATTTTTATGGAGCATGTGCTCTCATCCACAGCTCTTCACTATGCGGCTTTCACGATGGGAGCAGTAGGTCTGGTGATGGTGATTATTGGAGTGTTTGCAAAAGGAGATACACGACAGACATTATGGGGATTATTCGGAGGACTACTCTTCTGGACCGGATGGGTAGAGTTTATCTACGTATATTATGCACATCGTTATGAAGTGCAACCATTGCTGAACGCTGCCGGTGAAGTCGTGACAAAACCGGAATATTTAATCATGCCTTCCTCCTTCGGCTTTTGGGTGATGTTTATGCTGATTTACATTTTCAGTATAAAAAGCGGATGCGACTTCTTTACCTATCTTCAAAAAGTCTTTTTCCGTAAGAGTACCACCACGATTGTAGTACGGCCGATGACACGTCATACCTCGATTGTTACTTTTATGGAGTTAAATCTCATCATGTGGACGAGCTATCTCGTGCTACTCTTCTGTTATGATGAGAATTTTGTCGGCGAGCATAGCCCTGTTACTGCTATAGTTGCTTTCGGCTGTCTGGCAGGTTCATTTTTTATGTTTAAATGCCTGTTGAAAATCACTCAATGGGGATATGCCATGCGCTTTTCTATTGCTACGGTAGTAGTGTTCTGGACTTTTGTAGAAGTATTGGGACGCTGGAATATCTTTCATGAAATATGGGTAGAACCAATGGCATATACAACAGAGATGATTACGATACTTTTGGCTTTTTTAGCTCTGTTGGCATTTCTGTTCTACCAGTCTGCTAAAAAGAAGAATAGTCATAACTAAAATATAGAATCAGAAATTATGTTAGAAAAAGGATTGCAATTTATAAAGGAAGTAGTGGTCAAACCGGAAAATCTGGCAGTGGCAATGGGATCGGGTGATCTCCCTGTTCTTGCTACTCCCGCTATGGTAGCATTCATGGAAAATGCAGCTTTGTCTGCTGTTGAAGATCAACTGCCGGAAGGCAATACAACGGTAGGAGCAATGATTCAGACTACACATCTTAAACCCACTGCATTGGGAGACACGGTTCTTGTAACAGCCACACTTCTTGAGGTAGAGGGACGAAAGTTAACATTTTCCGTAGTAGCCTCTGATTCACAGGGTAAAATTGGTGAAGGAACACATATACGTTATGTGGTAGACCGGAATAAGTTTATGGAAAAACTAACCAGTCGTTAATACTGCCAAAAGTGGAAAAGGATGAACTAATCTCCGGGTAAGATGTTTTTTGTATATTAGATATAATAACAATATATAATATGGAACCTCATCATCACCACGAACATAGTCATCGGTTGACATCGCTCAATAAAGCTTTTATCATAGGCATCGCTCTGAATATAACTTTTGTCATAGTAGAATTCGGAGTAGGATTTTATTATAATTCTTTGGGGTTACTTTCCGATGCCGGGCATAATTTGGGTGATGTAGCCAGTCTGGTACTTGCCATGTTGGCCTTCCGGTTGGAGAAAGTTCACCCTAATAGTCGTTACACGTATGGATATAAGAAGAGTACGATACTTGTTTCTTTATTAAATGCAGTTATACTGTTGATTGCTGTTGGCATTATTATTGCCGAGAGCATAGACAAATTATTTCATCCGGTTTCGGTTGATGGTTCCGCTATCGCATGGACAGCTGGGGTGGGAGTGGTCATCAATGCGCTTACTGCATGGCTTTTCATGAAAGATAAAGATAAGGATCTGAATGTGAAGGGGGCCTACTTGCACATGGCAGCAGATACACTGGTATCTGTCGGTGTAGTTGCTTCCGGTATTATTATTACGTATACAGGATGGAGCATCATTGACCCGATTATCGGACTTGGCATTGCTGTTATTATTATTGTCTCTACCTGGGGATTGCTTCATGACAGTCTCCGGTTGTCTTTGGATGGAGTACCAGTGGGGATAGACGCTCAAAAGATACAGCAACTTATCGTGGAACAACCCGGTGTGGAGAATTGCCATCACTTGCATATTTGGGCGTTAAGCACAACGGAAACCGCTCTGACTGCCCACGTTGTCATTGATAATATCACACAGTTGGAGGAAGTGAAACATCATATAAAGGAAGCACTCGAAGAGGCAGGCATTCATCATGCCACTTTGGAGTTTGAAGACGAAAGAGCTACTTGCAGCAACGAATGTTGTGAGGATTAAATAAAATCCGTACCTTCGCGCCCTTAAACTAACTAACCTTTATTTTTATGTTTACTGACTTATTGCATTCCTCTTATTTTTCCCTTTTCCTGATTGTCGCATTAGGGTTTATGCTGGGAAGAATAAAAATCAGAGGATTATCTCTCGATGTGTCGGCAGTTATTTTCATTGCCCTTCTTTTCGGGCATTTTGGTGTTATCATTCCTAAAGAATTAGGAAACTTCGGTTTGGTGCTCTTCATTTTTACCATCGGTATTCAGGCAGGGCCCGGATTCTTCGATTCTTTCCGCAGTAAAGGAAAGACGCTTATTCTCATTACTATGCTTATAATTTGTTCCGCCTGCCTGACCGCAGTCGGGTTGAAGTACGCATTTGATATTGATACACCGAGTATTGTCGGTCTGATTGCCGGTGCGTTGACCAGTACGCCGGGTCTGGCGGTTGCTATTGACAGTACCAATTCTCCTTTGGCATCCATTGCTTACGGTATCGCATATCCGTTTGGAGTAATCGGCGTGATTCTGTTTGTCAAACTGTTACCTAAAATTATGCGGGTAGATTTGAATAAAGAAGCCCGTCGCCTGGAGATAGAACGTCGCGGACAATTTCCAGAACTGACTACTTGTATCTACCGTGTCACCAATTCGCATGTGTTCAACCGTAACCTGATGCAAATTAATGCACGCGGTATGACGGGCGCTGTTATTTCCCGTCTGAAGCACAATGATGAAATATCTATTCCTACAGCCCATACAGTGCTGCGTGAAGGAGACTACATACAAGCCGTAGGTAGCGAAGAATCATTGAATCAGCTTGCTGTGTTAATCGGTAAGAGAGAAGAAGGCGAACTGCCTTTGGATAAAACGCAGGAAATAGAATCTTTACTGTTGACCAAAAAGGACATGATAAATAAACAACTGGGTGATTTGAACTTACAGAAAAATTTTGGTTGTACAGTGACTCGTGTCCGTCGAAGCGGTATTGATTTGTCTCCATCTCCAGATCTCGCTTTGAAGTTTGGTGATAAATTGATGGTTGTCGGTGAGAAAGAAGGACTTAAAGGAGTAGCCCGCCTGCTGGGTAACAATGCGAAGAAACTGTCTGATACGGATTTCTTCCCCATTGCGATGGGTATTGTACTGGGAGTGCTGTTCGGCAAAATAAATATATCTTTCTCTGATAGTCTGTCATTCTCTCCGGGACTGACCGGCGGAGTGCTGATGGTAGCCCTTGTGTTGAGTGCGATTGGTAAGACAGGCCCCATCATCTGGTCTATGTCCGGACCTGCCAATCAGTTGTTGCGCCAGTTAGGTCTGCTTCTTTTTCTAGCCGAAGTAGGAACTTCTGCCGGTAAGAATCTGGTAGCCACTTTCCAGGAAAGCGGATTGCTGATGTTCGGAGTAGGAGCTGCCATCACATTGATACCGATGCTTGTAGCAGCTATTGTCGGACGTCTGGTATTTAAAATCAGTCTGCTCGATTTGCTGGGAACGATAACGGGAGGTATGACGAGTACTCCGGGACTTGCAGCTGCCGATTCAATGGTGGACAGTAACATACCGAGCGTAGCTTACGCAACTGTTTATCCGATTGCCATGGTATTTCTGATTCTGTTTATTCAAATCATAGCTTCGGCAGTATATTAACAGAATTTTGTAGATTCATTGATTGTTAAATAAATAGTTCGTATCTTTGCCGCCTCAAAGAAAAAATGAGGTGAAACGATTGTTATTGAATATTACACGCTACTTCTTACCGATACTGTTTGTGTCGTATCTGGTAAGCTTCACATTCTTTGCCCACGTGCATGTGGTCAATGGCGTGACAATCGTCCATTCACACCCATTTAAGAAAGGGGCGGCACATAAACACTCTACAGTCGAACTGCTACTGATTCATTTTCTGTCTCATTTAACGGCAGACGGTGCAGCCGTAGTTTTTGCTCTTTCCCTTTTTATTCCTTTCTTATTGTATTTGTTGCTCGGCCGTTCGCCGTATGCTCACTATCACTGTCCGTATCATGGGGTAGTGGGACTTAGAGCACCTCCGGCTATTCGTTTCTCCATTCTTTGAATGATGATACCGTACCTTGCATGAGGTAGGGCATTATCTGTCTATCCATGTGAGTACTTATCGAAAACTAATAACAAACGAAAAATGAAGAAATACATCTTTTCGCTTGTCTGCTTGTGCTGCGCATTGTTGCCTGCCCTTGAAGGACAAGCTCATGAATATCCTAATCATCCTGAATTACGTAAGTCAGACGCCAATATCGTTGGCCATATTCTTGATAAAAACACCAAAGAACACTTGCCCTATATAACAGTCGCCTTGAAAGGTACTACCATCGGAACGGTAACCGATGCTACCGGGCATTATTTCTTGAAGAATCTTCCCGAAGGCAATTTTGTGCTCGAAGTTAGTTCGGTGGGGTATAAAACCGTCAGACGGAATGTGACGCTGAAGAAAGGGCGCACATTGGAAGAAGATTTCGAGATAGAAGAAGATGCAGTTGCCTTGGATGGCGTAGTAGTATCTGCCAATCGTAACGAGACTACCCGTCGCCTGGCTCCGACACTGGTGAATGTGGTGGATCTGAAAATCTTTGAGAATACCAATTCTACGACTTTGGCACAAGGATTGAGCTTTCAGCCGGGTGTCCGTGTAGAGTCTAATTGTCAGAATTGCGGCTTCCAGCAAGTGCGTATCAATGGACTGGATGGCCCTTATACGCAAATCCTGCTCGATTCCCGTCCTATTTTTAGTGCACTTTCCGGTGTGTATGGCATCGAGCAGATTCCTGCCAGCATGATAGAACGTGTGGAAGTGATGCGTGGAGGCGGATCTGCTTTGTTCGGCTCGTCTGCTATTGCCGGAACAATCAATATCATTACCAAAGAACCGATGCGCAATTCCGGTATGTTATCGCATACCATTACAGGTATTGGTGATGGCGATGCTTTTGATAACAGTACGGCGCTGAATGCATCACTTGTGACGGACGACCAGCGTGCCGGTTTGTATATCTTCGGTCAGAATCGCCATCGTTCCGCGTATGACCATGATGGTGACGGATATTCTGAAATTCCCAAGATACACGGCCAAACCATCGGTTTCCGTTCATTCCTGAAAACAACGACATATTCGAAACTAACTTTTGAATATCACCACATGGAAGAATTCCGTAGGGGAGGAGACTTGTTGAACCGTCCACCTCACGAAGCGAATGTAGCGGAACAGACCGAACACTCGATCAATGGTGGAGGACTGAAATTTGATTATTTCTCACCTAACGAGAAACATCGTTTCAATGTGTTTGCATCAGCGCAGCATATCAATCGTGACAGCTATTATGGTGGCGGCCAAGATCCGAATGCTTACGGAAACACTACCGACTTAAACTGGATGGCAGGATCGCAATATGTCTATAGTTTCGGAAAATGTATTTTCATGCCTGCTGACCTGACTGCCGGAATAGAATTCAATCAGGATAAACTGGAAGACAATATGTGGGGATACCACCGTACAGTAGACCAAAAAGTGAATATCGGTAGTGCTTTCTTTCAGAATGAATGGAAGAATGAGCATTGGGGATTTCTGATTGGCGGTCGTTTGGATAAACATAACCTGATTGACCATGTGATATTCAGTCCGCGTGCCAATCTGCGTTATAATCCGACGGAAAATATCAATCTTCGTTTCAGCTACTCATCCGGTTTCCGTGCTCCGCAGGCTTTCGACGAGGATTTGCATGTGGAGAATGTAGGCGGTAATGTGGCGATGGTTGAATTGGCCGATAATCTGAAAGAAGAAAGATCACAGAGCTTGAGTGCTTCGGCAGATATTTATCATCGTTTTGGTGCGTTTCAGGTTAACTTTTTGGTAGAAGGATTTTATACAAAGTTATCAGATGTATTTGCCCTTACCGACGGAGAGGTAGTGGATGGAATCCTGACACGTACACGCTACAATGCACCGGGAGCCCGTGTGATGGGACTGACATTGGAAGGAAAGATGGCGTATCTGACTAAATTCCAGGTTCAGGCAGGAGTCACCCTGCAACAGAGCCATTATAGCGAACCGCATGTATGGAACAAAGAAGCTCCGGCTGTAAAGAAAATGATGCGTACACCGAATACTTACGGTTATTTTACAGCAACCTATACCCCGATAAAACCATTATCTATCGCTCTTTCCGGTACATATACCGGTTCGATGCTGGTTCCCCACGAACCAGTTCCGGGATTCCTTGAAAAACCGATAACGGTGAATACGAAGGACTTCTTCGATATCGGTTTGAAGGCTGCCTATGATTTCAAACTTTACAAGTCGATGAACTTGCAGGTAAATGCCGGTGTACAGAATATTTTCAATGCCTACCAGAACGACTTCGACAAAGGGGCTGACCGTGACTCCGGTTATATCTATGGTCCGTCATTGCCGAGAAGTTTCTTTGCCGGAGTGAAGATAAGTTATTAAAATTCGGTTAAGATTTAAAATCGTTATAAATAGGGATTGTTTTGCATGGAGACAATCCTTATCTTTGCAAAAAACAAACTAAACCTTGACTTAGGTGCACAGAATAAATGTGCAAGATGACCGAATGAAACAATTGTACCTACATATAATGAAGTGGTTTCTGCCTGTACTGTTTATCTCGTACATGGCAGGAATCACTTTGTTTACTCACTCCCATGTGGTCAACGGGGTTACAATTGTCCATTCACATCCATTTAAAAAAGGCAGCGAACATAGCCATACGACGGTTGAATTCCAACTAATTCATCTCTTGAGTCATGTGTTGGTGACCGACAGCGGTTTGATACCAACATTCTCTGTTGCTGCTTTATCTCTATTATGCATCCTGTTTGTCCGCCCGCAAATTGAGCAATTTTACCGTTCTTGTCCGGGCGTAATATCTCTTAGAGCACCTCCTATCGCTTAGTCTATCTTTTTGGGGGAACAGTATTAATGTATTAGGATCAACGATTAACGATCGCTGCTTCCCTTTCCCTTTATTATTATTTTTCGAATTAAAACATTAAAAGACTAACGACAATGAAGAAATATCTTTTAGTCCTGGTCGGCCTGTGCTGTGTCTTGTCATACGCATTGGCTGAACGTCCGGACTACCCTGAACTGAAGAAATCCGATGCGAATATAATAGGTCATGTACTGGATAAAAAAACGAAAGAACATCTTCCGTACATCACTATCGCACTGAAAGGAACGACCATAGGAACCGTGACTGATGCTACCGGGCATTATTTTTTGAAGAATTTGCCGGAAGGAAATTTTATACTGGAAGTTAGTTCAGTAGGTTACAAGACAGTGACCCGCAACGTAACTCTGAAAAAAGGAAAGACACTGGAAGAAGATTTTGAAATAGAAGAGGATGCGATTGCTCTCGACGGAGTAGTAGTTTCCGCCAACCGGAGTGAAACGACACGTCGTATGGCTCCTACTTTGGTGAATGTTGTCGACCTGAAACTTTTTGAAACCACCAACTCTTCCACTTTATCACAAGGACTGAACTTCCAGCCCGGAGTGCGTGTGGAGACAAATTGCCAGAATTGTGGCTTCCAGCAAGTCCGCATCAATGGTCTGGACGGACCATATACACAAATTCTGATAGATTCGCGTCCCGTATTCAGCGCCCTTTCCGGAGTGTATGGACTGGAACAGATTCCTGCCAGTATGATTGAACGTGTAGAAGTGATGCGTGGGGGAGGCTCCGCCTTGTTCGGTTCTTCAGCTATTGCAGGAACGATTAATATAATCACCAAAGAGCCTTTACGTAATTCGGGTCAGCTGTCGCACACCATAACTTCTTTAGGAGGAAGCTCCTCATTCGATAACAACACCTCGCTGAATGCTTCATTGGTGACGGACGATCATCGTGCCGGATTGTATATCTTTGGTCAGAACCGTTATCGGTCGGGATATGATTATGACGGAGACGGATTTACCGAACTGCCCAAATTGAAGAATCAGACAGTGGGTTTCCGCTCTTATCTGAAAACAAGTACTTATTCCAAACTGACCTTTGAATATCACCACATGCAGGAATTCCGTCGTGGAGGGGATATGTTGAACCGTCCTCCTCACGAAGCGCATATTGCGGAGCAGTTGCAACATTCTATTGATGGTGGAAGTTTGAAATTCGATTATTTCTCTCCGGATGAAAAGAACCGTCTAAGTGTTTTTGCATCGGCTGCCAATACAGACCGGGACAGTTATTACGGACCGGGTAACGATCCTCTGAAAGCCTATGGAAAAACAACGGATTTAACCGCTATGGGTGGTGCACAATACGTACATACGTTTGACAAGTGCTTTTTTATGCCTTCTGATCTCACGGCAGGGCTTGAATATAACCGTGACCGCCTAAAAGATAACATGTGGGGATATAACCGTCACACGGATCAGACGGTGAATATTTACAGTGCTTTTCTGCAGAACGAATGGAAGAACGACCGTTGGGGGATTCTGATTGGTGGTCGTCTGGATAAGCATAATATGGTGGATAATGTGATCTTTAGTCCCCGTGCCAACTTGCGTTTTAATCCTACCCAGAATATTAACCTGCGTTTAAGCTATTCTTCCGGATTTCGTGCTCCGCAGGCTTTTGATGAGGATATGCATATTGAAAATGTGGGCGGAACGGTGGCTATGATCGAGCGTGCAAAGGATTTGAAAGAAGAGAAATCCCAAAGTTTCAGTGTTTCTGCAGATATGTATCATCGTTTCGGAGCATTCCAGACGAATTTGTTGATTGAGGGTTTTTATACAAGACTGACCGATGTTTTTGTATTGGGCAAACCTTACGACCGTGGTGATGGTATATTAGTGAAAACACGTAGCAATGGCCCCGGTGCTAAAGTGATGGGATTGACACTGGAAGGTAAAGTGGCTTATCTTTCTATCCTGCAAATACAAGCGGGATTAACTTTACAACGTAGCCGGTACGATGAACCGCATAAGTGGCATGACGATGCACCGGCAGAAAAGAAGATTTTCCGTACTCCCGATACATACGGTTATTTCACTGCTACTTGTACCCCCATCAAACCTTTATCTATTGCTTTGTCAGGAACCTATACCGGCAGGATGTTGGTGCAACGTATGGATATCACCGCCGAGAATGCCGAACTGGGTAAAATGCCTGAAAGAAAAGCGGAAGCAATCAGAACACCTCGTTTCTTTGATTTGGGAGTGAAACTGGCTTATGACTTCAAGTTATACAAAACGGTTGATTTGCAATTAAACGGCGGAGTTCAGAATATTTTTAAGTCTTATCAGAAGGACTTTGACAGAGGAGCTAACCGGGATTCCGGTTATATTTACGGTCCTTCTTTGCCGAGAAGTTTCTTTGCCGGAGTAAAGATCAGCTATTAATCGGTCATAAAAATAGTTTCCCGGCACGGTACTTTTTGTTTCCTGCGTTGAAACACTTTGTTTCAA
>OOAW01001503.1_pt1 | contig 10436 bp, 8 predicted proteins | sample 1671861 | NCBI WGS metagenome assembly OOAW01 (sample SAMN06348200, study PRJEB24527) | human gut metagenome | reverse complement strand
GAGCAAATGCTTTTGCGTTATTCACCAAGAATCAACGTCAATGGGTAAGTAAACCGCTAACAGAAGAAAGTATCAGTCTCTTCAAAGAGAATTGTGAGAAATATGGTTTCCAACCGGAATATATCCTGCCACATGACAGTTATCTTATCAATCTGGGACATCCGGAGGAAGAGGGACTTCAAAAAAGCCGTGCCGCTTTTCTGGATGAAATGCAACGTTGCGAACAGCTTGGATTGAAACTTTTAAATTTCCACCCCGGTAGCTCTCTCAATAAAGTATCAACAGAAGATTGTCTGTCACTTATCGCAGAAAGCATTAATCTCGCTTTAGAGAAAACAAAAGGTGTAACAGCCGTTATTGAAAACACTGCCGGACAAGGCAGTAATTTAGGAAGCGAATTCTGGCAGTTGAAATATATCATTGATCGGGTAAACGACAAGAACCGGGTAGGTGTTTGTCTCGATACCTGCCATACTTATACCGCAGGTTACGATATTGTCAATGAATACGATAAAGTATTTGATGAATTTGACAAGGAAGTGGGATTCAATTATCTTCGTGGTATGCACTTGAATGATTCAAAAAAAGCACTAGGCACCCATGTAGACCGCCACGACAGCATTGGTGAAGGATTGATTGGCAAAGCTTTTTTTGAAAGATTGATGCAAGATTCCAGATTTGATAATATACCGTTAATACTCGAAACTCCGGATGAAAGTAAATGGAAAGAAGAAATTGCATGGCTAAGAAGCATGGAATAGTCATGGTATTGCCAACAAATTAATTAGAGGCGACCCATTAACGGAATTAATTCATTATTGCACTGTTTTAAATTAAATACTACATAGTGAAAAAACATCTATCATAAGTATCATTCATTTTAATAATCATTTCATTATCAAAAGAATAAGCATGATAGATACCTTTTTAAAAAGCTATCTATCATGCTTTTACCAGCAAAAACAGGTTATCTATCATCAACAAAATAGCCGAATAAAAGTCCTATATGCATAAGATAGCTTGTTTTTATTGCAATGAACCTGTATAAATCCGATGATCGTGGCTTGATAATCCAACTTTAACGGTGATAAGTTTATAGCCCACGTATGCAGGCTGTACAGCCCACGCTTGTAAACCATACAGCCTACGTATGCGGGCTGTACAGCCTGCATACGTGGGCTATAGAAACATTACCGCTCCCAATAGATTATTAAGAATACAGGTTGTCATCCTATAAAACGTGCATTCTTATGCCTTTAAATGGGTAATCTCACCTAATACTACACTAAAATAGACAAAGTATAGGCATGATAGATAGCTGTTTTTTGCAATAAAACTATGATAGATGCCTTTTTTAAAAGGTATCTATCATAGTTATTCTTCTGATAATGAAATGATTATTAAAATGAATGATACTTATGATAGATATTTTTTCACCATGTAGCATTTAATTCAAATCCGCACTGTTTCATTCATTTCCGTACCGTTATGAATTTATTCTGCCAACCATATGCTTAATAAATATTCGCCATACTGACTAAAGGTTCATACAGTTTCTCTATATCCTGCGAATCCATCTCTATTTGCACCTGATCGCCGGGCATTAATGTCTGCCCCTTAGGAGGTAGATTCTTCCGGTCGCGATGCACATTAATTATTACACAACGCTCCGGTAAACGAAGTTCATCTACTATTTTCCCGTCTAAATAAGAGCCGCTCATAATTTCTACAGACAATGTGTAACGCGGTTCTTCCTTAAATGCAGGCGAATGAATCATATCGTCATACAAAATAACATTGAACGGTTTGATTTGAAGCATTTCCGTAAAATAATAAGTTAATCCTCCTACAACAATAGAAGGATAAAAGACTTCCAAATGCCCCGTAATCTCGGTTATTAGTACAATAGCTGTCAAAGGGGTACGGATTACTGCTACAAGGAATGCAGACATACAAATCAACATGATATAACTAATATTCTCATAAGCAATAACACCCTGTTGAACCATAATTAATCCCACGATTTGTCCAAGAAGTCCTCCCGTCACCAGCGTCGGAATAAAACTTCCTCCCGGTAAACCTGAAGAAAAAGAAAAAGCGCTAAAAACAAAATGCAACAGCATCATGCCGACAATCCAGAGAATATGCGTGTCCGGATGCATAGCTTGTGATAACAAGAACTGCTCCCCTCCTCCGGTCAGATTAAACTCGGCCATAGAAATCAGAAAAGCTATAAAAAGCAAATACAACATCTTCACGTATTCCGGATGCTTAATAGCAGGGTAAATACGTTTCACCTGAAGAGTGGTGACAGAAAAGAACTTTCCAAAAACAGAAACCACTGCTGCCAACAAAAGAAACAATTTCACTTGTCCCCAGAAAGTCATTCCCGGTACAATAGCATCAATATGAAAATAAGGATTGATCGGGAAAATCCAACTGGCAACTCCACCTGCCACTACTCCTGCCAAAAGAGTGGTAATAGCTGTTTTAGGTGCATCGAACCGCTCAATAGATTCGATCACCAACAATGATGAAGCCAATGGGGCAGCAAAAGCAGCCGCTAACCCGGCACCGGCGCCGGCAGACAATAGTTGTTTCCGTTCACCGCTAAGCACCCTCCCCCATTTGGATACCAAATATCCAATATACGAACCTATTTGTACGGAGGGACCTTCACGCCCCAAAGACAACCCGGTACTTAATGCAAGTATTCCACCTACAAACTTTGCCACCAATTCCAGAAAAGGATGTTTATAATCAACCCTGCCGTTGATAACTCCACGTGTTTGCGGAATACCCCCACCGGTAATAAGCGGCATTTTCTTTACCAACCAGGATACGAATACCAGTATTCCCCACATCAAAAGAAAAAGAGGTATGTACCAATACCATTTGGGATGAGAATCAAAGAAATCGTGACGGAGATTAAAGAAAAACTGTAATAGGTAATGATAAGGCACAGCCACAAGTCCTGTCAGTAATCCTACGAAGATACTGACAAAGTACAGTCGGGCATCAATCAACTTCAGTTTAAAAATGCGCCAACGACCTTTATCTTTTATCTTTTTTATCAGTCGAAACATTCAGCCAGCCTTACATTGTTTTTATACGTAGGACATACAACAATCAAAACCCTGCTGTGGTTTTCAAACTTATGAAGATTTAATTTCTACTTATTTTCCCATCATATTCAAACGAAGTATAGCATGCACCATAAAGTAAGAACCCAGTGCATTATAATCAGTGTCACGAATGGCAGTAGCGGTTATCGTACGTATCATAGAAATGTCCTGATGAAGAATATCATATATTTTGAAGCGGATTAGTAACTGTTTCCTCTTCAAAAAGGCTTTTGACAGCTGACAGTTCCACATGAAATTTGCTTTAGCATAACCCTCATAACCATATCCGGTACGAAGGAAATAAGTCAGGTCATTATATAACTCCATCCCCCAGGGAAGATAAAGCTGCAATTCAGTTCCTGCCTGATAATCAAAAGTTTCAGTACGTTTCTCCCGTACGTCATTATAAGAATTGTTATAAGTCAGACCAACAAGCCCCGTAAGTTCCATTTGGCGGGTACGATAAGTAATCCGTAGACGTTCACGTCCCGTTAAATGCTGTACGGAAGTTTTCACCGGTTCTTCTTTGTTCAAGGTTGTATAGCCATTCTGATTCCGGTATTGCAGATAGGAGTAAGTACGAAATATCCAGTTACGATTCTTAAAAGGAGTATTAAGAGAAAAAGAACCCATGGCGCGCCAATTACCATTCATATTGACCGGAGATGTAGTTCGTACACCGGTTTCACTATCGTATGTCACCTGGTTGGTTACATTGTTAATGGTATTCTCGAACAAAGCGGTAGCTACCATATTTCGCTGATGTTTGGTATTATAAGAATTGAAATTCAGCGTAAAAGTATTCGTATATGCAGGCTTCAACGAAGGGTTACCGACACGAATATTCAAAGGGTTGGTACGGTCGGTCACAGGTTGGAGATCGCGTATATTAGGCTGTTTCCCTTTTCCCCTATACACAATTTGCAAACGGGTGCGTTTTGAAAACTTATAGCGGAAATTGACAGTAGGCGAAAAATTCATGACCGATCTTTCCAACTGATCTTCGGGAGCATCACTCAACAAAGAATGGCTAACAGACTTTTGAGGTTCAAAATCAACACCAATATTATAATTGTACTTCTTTTGCGAGGTACGTATCGCAAGATTTACTAAATGATTACTATATTGATTCTCAAAACGGTTACTGGATTCTTCATCAAAATCAGGAGCAAACTCTTCCAATTCCTTATCCCAGTCATAAACAAAACGATCCGAATTGTTCACTCTATACTGATAGCTGTAACGGAGTTGCAGGAAATGCCGCCACGGCAACGGTTCTACATATACCAGTTGCACCCGGTAATTATACCCGTCCACATCATCCTCTATTTTCTGATTCTGAATCTTCTTCGTATTATTTTTGAAGTACCGGGTGGTGGAAAGGCTCTTCCGGTCGGTAGCTGAAGCATTAGTACCATAGTCTACTTTCAAAGCGACATTTCTCCCCAACCGACTTAATTTCCGGCTAAGTTGTAGCATCATCGTCAGGTTATACCGGGAATTATGGTTGGTGCCGGAGGACTCTCTCTCATTCAACAATACATCATTCCCCCACCCTTCCTGAAAGCCACTATTCTCTCTGTCATTGGCCGAGAAACGATATTGAGGACGGAAAATCAATGTAGTAACAGAATCCATTTTCCATTCAAGAAAAGCATTGGCCACCAGCTCATGATTCTGCAACCGGCTATTGTTCGTGCCCAGATTGATTGACCGATCCTCGCGAAGAAAGTTGTCGACCGTTGTACGGCTGTCTTCCAAACGGTCTGTACCCACATATTGAAGATTGGAACGTAACTTAACCCGCTTCCAGTCATGAGTCGCGTTTAGTCCCAATGAACGGGAAGTAGTCAGCCCCATCCGATTACGGATATTACCTGTAGCATTTGAAGATTCATTCTGCAATTCCGAGAATCCCTGATTATTGGTATTATTCAGATTCCCGATAATCGTTAATTGAGAGTTTTCACGAAAGCGGTTCAAGGTATTGGCTAATTCATAACGGTCTTTACTCCCGTATCCTCCCATAAAATTCTCCATCCAACCCAATTTCATGTCCTTTTTCACAGACAGATCCAGAATCATCTCTTCCTCTCCGTCATCTATCCCAGTGAGACGCGCCAAATCTGATTGGCGTTCATAGGCTTTCAACTTCTCCACCATCTCCACGGGAAGGTTTTTAAGTGCGGCTTTCGGGTCATCAGAGAAAAACTCTTTACCGTCCACTAAAATCTTCTTTACCTCTTTGCCATGTATCAATAACTTACCGTCCGCATCTATTTCGCTTCCCGGAAGCTGTTTCACCAACTCTTCAAGCATCGAACCTTCGGGAGTACGATAGGCGGAAGCATTGAAGACCGTTGTATCTCCTTCCGTCACCGCCATCGGGGCTTGACCTACTACTACGGCCTCATCCAAAGCATAACTTTCCGGAGTCAGATTGATATTTCCCAATTCATAGGAGGTGCTTTTGCGGGAAATGGAAATGGGATGAAAAACAGGCTTATATCCGATATATGAAACTTGCAGTAATAAAGACTTCGCCTTAGTCGCAGTAGGAACGGAAAGTTGAAATTTACCGATAGCATCCGTAGCACCGCCGCCCAACAATGTACTATCCGGTAAAGCCAAAAGCCGGACCGTAGCAAACGGTACCGGCTGATTGGTTTCAGTATCAATCACACAACCGGAAAAACGCTCTTTGCCGGACTGAGCAAAAACAGTCAAACTAATCAGTAACAAGACATAACAAGTAATCAAACGGTACTGAAAAGAATAAATATGGCTGCCTATGTTCAAATTGTGTTGATTTAGTAAAATAAAACTATAATAAAATAAACCTAATCTTTATTTCGGGGCTTGACGCGGAGCACGATTTTTTTGTCCCTGGTGGTGTCCTTGTCCCGGTTTCTGACCTTTTCTGCGGTCAAATTCTTTTCTGAATTTATTAGCATTCATCTTTTCCTGCTGATAAATTTTCAGAATCTGCTTCTGCGAAAGTATCTTGCTGAATTCATTGTAATACTTTTCACGAATATCCAGCATTTTACGACTTTGAGTAAACTGGTTTCGCAACATGGTTGCAATCTCATCGTCAGTCATGGACGGACGTTCTTTCTTAGCATTAACGTCTGTGCCTTGTGCTTTAGTTTTCTCTGTTCTCGCCTTATGAGTCATCATACGACATTCACGCAATTCTTTCAGATACTTCTCGTATACCGGAGTAAACTTAGCTGCCGTTGCATCATCCAACATCAATGTTTTTACTATTTGTTTAGTCTGCATCTGCACCATTTGTTCTGGTGTAGGACGCTGTTTTTTTTGTTTGTTATCCGTATTCTGTGCAGACAAAGTCATCTGGCTTCCCATCAGGAGGACGGCCATAATTACATAAATAAATTTAGTCTTCATAATCTTCACGTTTAAAATAATTAATTGAGTTACTTAATTCAAAAATATATCATTTTCAGAGAAGCTGACGAGCTCTTCCAACTCCTCATCTGATAGTTCTTTAATCCATTTATCTACCGGTTCCGTACCATTGGCTAATACTTTCGAAGAAGATGTTGTCACCTCATCTGCCTGTCGCAAAGACGGAACAAACAGAAATCCGACCCATACGGCTGCTATGGTAATCACCGTAGAAATAATCAGCTTCGTATGAGACTTCCGCTGTTGCTTCACTCCGGCACTTTCCATCACCTTTCGTTGCACGTCCTCGAAGAATCCATCGGGGGTACGGTAAGGTGTCCGTTTTCCAATATCATCAAAATCAAAATCCTTTTTCATCGTTCTATCTGTTTAATATATATTCCTTTATCTTCTCTTTCGCATAGTGGTAATTCACTTTTAGTGTATCCACTTTACTATCCAGTACACGGGCAATCTCTTCATATTCAAGTTCATCGTAATAACGCAAGTTGAATACCAGCCGTTGCTTTTCCGGCAGATTTAAAATAGCTTCCTGAAACTTTACTGCCAACTCATTCTCATAATCAATGTAATCGGAAGCCTTCAACTTGCCCATCAACTCTTCCTGAACATCTTCCGCGGAAACAACTCCCTCATCTTTACGTCCGTTGAGCAAACGTAAACTCTCATTCGTCGCAATCCGGTAAATCCAGGTTGACAGTGAACTTTCTTCGCGAAACTGATCGATATGCCGGAATATCCGGATAAAGACTTCCTGAAGCACATCTTCCGCATCTTCATGAGATACAACCAGTCTACGGATATAATTATATATCGGCACCTGAAAAGAGTCCATCAGCATCTTGAATCCCCGTTCGCGATTCGAGGCACAAGCTTCACGAATTTTATTCTCGTTTATCATCAATTCTTTTTCTGAACTTTATTAGTTAGAACGCGGAAGGCAGGTGAAGTTAAATATGAGATTTGGTATTTTGCTTTTATTAACAAGAGAGGGAGAACTGGCGGAAATCATTGTCAGTATATACGATAGGAATAAACACATGATTCCTGATGACGTTTAGATGAAGGTAGAAAATTATAGTGACGCTATATGCTTGGGATAGTGACGGCATCATTGTCTCATACCGTCACTATCCCGAGCATATAGCGTCACTATGTTTTTAGTAGAAATACTCTATTTATAAGCTGTAAACAAGCAGATAATTACCAGAACTTATTGTGTTCCGCACTATATTCAAAACCTGCGGCTTTCAACTGATTCACTAATTCATCCTTGTTCACATTCATATCTTCACAAAGTTCGTCAAGTGAAGAATAGCAGTCGCGCAACTTCATATTGATGACGCTGAACAACATCATCGGATCTTTCGGTAATTCCATAACATACAATCTTTTAAATCGGGTGCAAAGGTACAGCAATCCTGTTGAATGGCAAAACAAATCAATCACCTATTTCTTCTATCTTCAAAGAGATTTTTTCTATCAGTTTGCTGATTTCTTCTTCCAATGGGATCACATTGAAGTCTTTCCAAAAGTTCTCATCATATTTAAAATATGTGTCGGAGAAGATCGTACGGGTAGGCAATCTTTCTGTACGGGGAAACGCGACTACCTGTCCGGTTTCCACCTTGCAAGTAATCATCTCAAACCAGATATGAAGATCACGACTGCCAAACAGCATTTTTGTACGTTTCACTTTGAAATGAAGATCGCCCCGGATATGATGTATGTAATAAGTTCCTTGCCACGGTTTATAAGAAATGGTATATACCACTTTTTGAGGAATCATCCGTACATTGCGTGCGCGCCTTTCAACAAACATACCCGCCGCATTTTTCACATATACAGGATGAACTTCCAGACGGGCTTGCAATAAGGCGCTCGTTTCAGAATCAAGGAATAGTTCTCCGCAAAAAAGAGGTTCACTGATTCCTTTTTTCTGTTCAAAATGCACCACATTTACAAACCGGTCTTCTAAAAATGTCACGCCCTCCGAAGTATAGGTATAAATGCTATTCTCTATATTGGGAATCAGGAATTCGGGCATATCTTTTATAATATCCATCTGGATACAAGCCTGGATTCCCGACTTTACTTTTACCAATAAGCTATCTTTCGCTTCCACATTGCTTAGCCGACTCATTTTCAACAGCTTCACTTGATCTGGCACTGCTGAATGTGAAGATGTCTTATAAACCTTGAACACTGCTTCCGACAAGTTTTGAAATTTGTTTTTCAACTGAACTCCTTCACGATAAAAGGTAGTCAGATACACGGGAGTATGCGAATAGTTCTGTTCCCTCCGTTCAATCATTTCCCGCAAAAGTTTCTTTGGTTCACTTCGACGAATCACTACTTCCTGCAAAGGAACCACTTTAGGTTCGAGACTAAGTATATTGTGCCGTCCAATCAACAAAGCAAACTCTATATCTTGTGAAAGATAACCTATATGAGAAAAGGTAATCGAATCGTTTTTTAAAGAATCGGGTAAGGACAGTTTAAAATCTCCATTCTGATTTGTTATGCTGCCGATAGATGTCCCCCTCACTCCAACAGTAGCTGAAGAGATGGGCACACCCGTCTCCTTATCCAGCAAAGTGCCGGTAATGGAAAAGTTAATAGGCTGCTCCGGAATGGAATCCTGTTGTATATGAATCTTTTTCTCCGAAGGGAGAGTAATCAGAATATGAGTACCAATCACCTGAAACTCCAAACCGGTATCTCCTACTATATCATACACTGCTTGGCGAATAGATCGTTCTCCTCCCTTTATCTTCACGACAACATCATTATCAATAACTTTACTGTCATAAATAAACATATATCCCGACTGTTGGGAGACATTACCTAATAATGAATAAACAGTGCCTTTTGTCTTGGGAAGCCGAACTATCCGTTCCAATACATCGCCCCCATCCGCTCTCATCGTATCGACTACGAAAAAGAGTATGAATAGAATGGATAGATAGCGATAAGCCTGTTTCATTTTCTCAAGTTTAAATGAGTTTTATTCTGATAACAAAAGAATATCCCCTTGCCGGACACATTGCAGACCGAGTGCGCTAGCTATCAGAGTAGCTACGACTTCAGAAGACTCATCAGAAAATTCAACCGTCAGCCTGCGTTCCTCCAATGTAGGTGAAGCCACTTGAATCTGCAAACTATCCGAATTCAAATTCATCACTTTCAGAATGTTCGCCAAAGATTCATCTTTAAAACGTATGTGTTTAAAGAAACTCCCCCACTCTTCATTCTCTTTATCCGCATCGAGAACGACTAATCGTTGCGATTGCACCACTACTGCCTCTCCCGCTTTTACATAACATTCCTGATTTCCTTTTTTTAGAGTAACTTTCACAATCCCTCTTTGTACAGATAAGCGGAACGGAGCATGTTCATCGCTCTGTACACTGAAAGCGGTTCCCAAAACTTCAATTTTAGCTTGTTCCGTATCAATCCAAAAGGGTTGTCCCTGCTTCTTTGCTACGTCGAAGAAAGCATTTCCCTGCAAACTCACTTCCCGTTTATCAGCAATAAAATGCTTCGGATATAATAAGGAGGTTTCCTTTGCCAAAAGTACCACAGAACCGTCTTCAAGAGTCGTTGCCAAAGTGGAAATGCCTTGATTTTCCTGTGTAAGAAAATTCTGTGCCGGTTCTCTTTCAGAACCGGTCATCCAATACAAAGCTCCCCAGACGACGCCTATCAAAACGGCGGCAACTGCTCCGTATCTGATCCATTGTGAATGTTTGCGTATAGAACGGCCTTCATCAACTTTCGCAAGTAAACGGTCATTGTCCAGGCGATTATACAATCGGTTCCATGCCTGATCTGTCTTTATTTTATAAATATCTGTTTTCATCACTTCATGTGAATATA
>OOAW01001501.1_pt1 | contig 10449 bp, 9 predicted proteins | sample 1671861 | NCBI WGS metagenome assembly OOAW01 (sample SAMN06348200, study PRJEB24527) | human gut metagenome | reverse complement strand
TGGAAGTACGATACCTGCATCTTTGTCAATATCCACAAACGGTTCATTTGTATTGAGTGTGCCTGCATTTTTTTGTTCCGCCGACGTATAATTTGTCTCGTTTTCCGCAATATTAAAAAGCTGGAAATTGTCAAAACAGTAATCAAACAGATTTCTGCTGTCAAGCCATTGATTTGGTGACTGCGTATTCATGACTACGCAGATCAGTGTCATTCCATCACGTTCTGCATAAGTTACCAGCGTACTGTTTGCCGCATTGGTATACCCCGTCTTTCCACCGGTACAGCCATCATACACATACTTGTTGGTCTGGAATGGATAAAGCATCTCGTTATGATTCTGCAGATCTGTCTGCTCTGCGTGTTTGTTCGTCGGCGGGATCGTATAACGTGCGGTTCCCACAATAATCCGAAATGTCTCATTCTGATATGCTGCCCTTGCGATCAATGCCATATCATAGCAGCAGGTATAATGGTTTTCATCATGCAGACCATGTGGATTGGCAAAATGTGTATTCTGACAGCCAAGTTCTTTGGCTTTTTCATTCATCATCGCAACAAAATTTTCAATGGTGCCCCCTACATGCTCTGCAACCGCATATGCACACTCATTTGCCGACGCAAGCATAACCGCATAGAGACACTGTTCCATCGTCATCTGTTCGCCATAGTCCCTTGCAATACCGGATCCTTCCGTATTATCGATCGCGGCATCTGAAAAAGTCACAATATCATTCAAGTCTGAATTTTCCAGTGCGATCAGCGTTGTCATGATCTTTGTGATACTTGCCGGATAATGCGCCTCTAAACTATCACAATCATAAAGGACTGTCCCTGTAGAAGCCTCCATCACGATCACATTCGGGGATACGACCTCAGGACCTTCCGGCCAGTATTCTGCCGCATAGAGCGGGATACACATACTTCCGGTCAGCAGTATCATTCCAAGCAGTAAACATAAGAAGCGGGTTATTTTATGATTTCTATCTATTTTATATCTCATTTTTTAATAAGTAATCTCCTGATTTATAAGTACATCTTTGCTAGTATCAGTATAAACTTTGAAAAAAATACATGCAACCTTTATGCGCAAATTTTCTTTTAAGGTTTTCTTAAAATAATGCTACTTTTTTTCATTGTTTTATTGTAAAATACCTCTGTGTGCTTTTTGCACACTTTTCTGTATGAAAATAATTTTTTCGGACAACGATTTTCTGTACACTTTACAACGAAAGGCAGGATTATAACTTATATGCGATTAAGAAATATCCCAGGTGCTGATGAAGCAATTTTAAACAGTGAATACTGCATCAAGGAACCAGAGTCAAAAAAAGGGAACTGGCAGTCAGTTTTTTCTTCCACCCAGCCTCTCCATATTGAAATTGGAATGGGAAAAGGCCGTTTTATCATGGATATGGCTGCGGCGCACCCGGACATCAATTACCTCGGTATCGAACGCTATTCGAGTGTACTTTTACGTGCGCTTCAGAAAATGGAAGAAACTCCTATGCCAAACTTAAGATTCATCTGCATGGACGCCGCTGATGTCACAGAGGTTTTTGCCAAAGATGAAGTTTCCCGCATTTATCTGAACTTTTCAGATCCCTGGCCGAAAGACCGTCATGCAAAACGCCGTCTTACCTCCCGTCAGTTTTTTGCGCGTTACGATGCCATTTTAAAACCGGATGGCAGACTGGAGTTTAAAACCGACAATCAGGATCTCTTTACCTTTTCCTTAGAGGAAATCCCGGAAGCTGGATGGCATTTAGATGCCTCCACCCGAGATCTCCATCATGATTCTGTTTTAAATGAAGGAAATATTATGACAGAGTACGAAGAAAAATTCTCCTCAAAAGGAAATCCGATCTGTAAACTCATTGCCTCCCGCTAATTGCATGTTGTATACAATTTATTGACAAAAAAACAGAGTCGTCGTAATTTTGATCTTGTTTTCAAAATTATGGCGGCTCTGTTTCTTATGGGTAATTTTATATTGGAGATCACACAGTAAAGATTGAACAAAAAAAAGCACCAACCCCATAGCCATCTGCTATAAAATCGGTACTTCGTAATGCGCCACCAGGGGTTCGAACCCTGGACACCCTGATTAAGAGTCAGGTGCTCTGCCAGCTGAGCTAGTGGCGCATATGTTTATCTCTCGTGAACACAAATGATATTATATATTAATTTTTTTTAAATTGCAAGCGTTTTTTTAGAAAATCTTCATTTTTTTCATTGGCGGATTTTCTATTCTGTGGTATTTTATTCATGGACTGAAAAACGCACTTTTTTAGTCTATCAAATTTAAAGGAGGTCACTCATTTATCATGCGTGTTGATGAAAGACTATTAAAATATGTTTCCTATTGGACTACTTCGAGTGAAGATTCCGATACGATTCCTTCTACGGACAGACAATTTAACCTGGCAAAAGAATTAGAAAAAGAATTACTTGATCTTGGTTTACAGAAAGTAACACTGACAGACCACTGTTACATCTACGGCCTGATCCCGGCTACCCCTGGATACGAAGACAAAAAAGCGGTCGGCTTTATTTCCCATATGGATACGGCACCTGATTTTTCCGGTAAAAATGTCAAACCCCAGATCATTCCGGATTACAACGGTGAGGATGTTATTTTAAAAGGAACCGGTGACGTTTTAAAAACATCTGATTTTCCGGAATTGAAAACTTTAAAGGGCAGAACCCTGATCACGACAGACGGCACAACTCTGCTTGGTGCAGACGATAAGGCAGGCGTTGCTGAGATCATGACTGCTGCTGAACAGCTCATCTCCTCTGACATTCCACACGGCGATATCTGGATCGGGTTTACACCGGACGAAGAAGTCGGACGTGGTGCGGATCTGTTTGATCTTGACTACTTTAAAGCAGATTTTGCTTACACGGTAGATGGCGATTACGAGGGTGAAGTTGCCTATGAAAACTTTAATGCCGCAAGCGCAGTTTTCGCTGTCAAAGGCGTGAATGTCCACCCTGGTGAGGCGAAAGATATCATGGTCAATGCCGCTCTCGTTGCATGTGAGATCCAGTCTCAGCTTCCTCCAATGGAAACGCCTGCCCACACCGAGGGAAGAGAAGGTTTCTATCATCTGACCGATATGTCCGGCGACGTTGCCGCAGCAACTCTTTCCTACATCATTCGTGATCACGATAAAGTGATGTTTGAAACACGTCAGAAAAAAATGCAGGAAATCGCAGATTCCATGAACCAAAAATACGGTGTCGGAACTGTTACACTGACTATCCACGATTCCTACGCAAATATGTTGGAAATCATTGAGAAAAATACTTATGTTGTGGATATCGCAAAGAAAGCTATTTCTTCTGTTGGTCTTGAACCAATCTCACGTCCGGTACGCGGCGGTACCGACGGCGCGCGTTTAAGCTTTATGGGACTTCCGTGCCCGAATCTTGGCACAGGCGGTTACGGTTTCCACGGTCCATTCGAACACATCAGTGTGGAAGGAATGGAAACTGCTGTAGCTGTGATCAAAGAGATCGTGCGCATTACCGCAGAGCTTTGATGACCAAATGCCAAAAAGGGCGTGTGAAAAAGTAAGAATCATTTTTTCACACGCCCTTTCAAATACATCTTTAATTGCGTTTTACTTATGATGCATTTCTATAAATTTGCGATCAACGCTGCAATTTCATCCGGTGTCATGATCTTATTTGGATTGCTCATATCTGCCATGGATGAAGACGCTTCCTGTGCCGGTACTTCTTCGATGACTGACTCATCTGCAGATACCGGGATTTCTTCCGTAACGGTTGTCTCTTCCGGAATTTTTACTTCTTCAATCACTGACTCATCCGCAGATACCGGAATTTCTTCTGTCAAAGTTACTGCATCCGTATCCGGCTCTACTGTTGCTTCCTCCGTAATCGGAACTTCTTCCGCTTCCACTTCTTCTACCGGTTCTGCCTGCACCTCCTCCACGGCTGATGCAGCATCGTTCAAATCATCAAAAACCGGCATCTCGCCGATTGACGGTTCCTCATCTATCAGGGATGTATCGGCTGCTTCCGGCTCTTCCTCTTCCATTAACGGCATCTCGCCGATTGACGGTTCCTCATCTATCAGGGATGTATCGGCTGCTTCCGGCTCTTCCTCTTCCATTAACGGCATCTCGCCGATTGACGGTTCCTCATCCAGATCTCCGCCGTCAGTTAAATCCGGGAGTTCTGTTTCTGATAATTCTTCTCCCAATGTTGGCAGTTCCATATTAGACAGATCTTCATCCATTGCCGGCATTCCCAGATCCGGCAACTCTTCATCTTCTGTCGGCACTCCAAGATCCGGCAGCTCTTCATCTTCTGTCGGCATTCCTGAATCCGGCAACTCTTCATCTTCTGTCGGCATTCCATGATCCGGTAATTCTTCACTTTCTGCCGGCATTCCTGGATCCGGTAATTCTTCATCCATTGCCGGGGAAACAGCTGCCATAACCGGCACTTCCGCAGCAAGATTCTCCTTTACGGAATCAACAGCCTGACTTGCCGCCTCTTTCACATAAGTATGTATCTGCTCTATGGCAGATGCAAGTTCTTTCTCCAATGTGTCATGAATCATATTTGACAAAACATCCTGCATGTCACTCTGCAGTGATTCTTTGACATCATTTAAATTATCAAGAACTAATTTCTGACTTTGCATCAATTCCTGTAATTTTTCATCCATCTGGTTTTTCTGCATGTCCATGATCTGCTGACTGTTTTCAGAAAGCTTTTCTTCTACTTCCAACGTTTTTTCAATCACCTGCTCATTCGAATGCATAAGAGCATCTGTATTTTCTTTGTTTCGTGCAAGCATCAGCTTTGCAATTGCCTTCTGTGCCGTAATGATCTCATCCGCTGGAACTGCATCTTTTTCTCCGATATTATCTATCTTTTCCGCTAACTTTTTCTGCATCAGATAATTGGCTTTTCCTGTACGCAGCAGTTCTTCTACCTGTTCATCCGAATGGGCTTTTTCCTCATTTTTCATCCTATGGATATATGTGACAAGCAAACCTGTCCACACTAAAATAAGCGCTGCAATAATACCAACAACCATCATTTTTGATGCATTTTTCAAAACTAAATACAGATCAATCCACAAAAATGGTATCAATATCGATGATATAAAAATCATAATACGATTGACATCTATCTTCTTTGGTTTCTTTAATGAATCGTCTTTTGCCATAACAGAACCTCCCGCTTTTTGCACTATCATGCATGGATTTATACTCTATATTTTAACACATTAAAACAAGCCTGAAAACATCCATTATAAAATATTTACATCCCGTCGCTTATCCGTTGTTACTGTTCACTCGTACCTCGTTCCAGTAACGGATTTTGCCGATGCTTCGCATTCCAAATCGGCAAAATCTGCTGCCACCACTGTATCATACGGCATTTTCAGTTCAGAAAATGCCTGCCTGTGAACAGTAACTATCCGTTCGCAACACTGTTACAGACTGTTGAAACCGGCCATGATTTCCTAAGTGCCATATAAGAAATCAGAAAATTTGCAAACCAGCCAGCCGGTACAGCAAGCCAGACAAATGCAATGCCAAAACATGGTGCAAAAATCATGGCAACAGACAGGCGGATTGCAAGGTTAACTATATTTGCAATAAGAAATGGGCGCATAATCCCAAGTCCACGCAGAACTCCATCTGTTGCCATCTTAATACCCATGAAGATGAAAAAACAGCCAAGCCATCTCATATAATCCCCGGACACCTGATATGCTAAGTCAGTTCCATCTTTACCCAGGAATAATGAAGAAATCTGTGTGTACATGGTTTCAATAACTACAAAGGCAAGAATTGCGAAACACAGGTCTAATACCAGCGCAGCATGATATCCTTTTTTGATGCGGTTGATTTTCTTTGCACCAAGATTCTGTGAGACATACGGTGAAACCGCATTGCCGATGGACACAAATATCAACGAGAAAACATTCTCTACTCTCATTGTTGCCGCATAACCTGCGAGTGCCTGTGTACCAAACGGATTTACAACTGCCTGTACGATCATCATGCCAATTGACACTGTGGACTGCTGGAGAATCGACGGTACAGCAATTTTGAGCATCAAATGTAATTCCTGACCATCAAACCACTGAAATTGACTCTTATATTGACGCATCCGGCAAAAGAAAATCAGAAATGAAAATACCGCAGAAATCCCCTGTGCAATAAGGGTTGCAAGAGCTGCCCCGAACACACCGAGACCAAGTCCTGCCACCATCCAAAGATCCATAAGAATATTTAAAATAGAAGAAAATATCAAAAGACCCAATGGTATTTTTGATTCTCCAATTGAGTTAAACATCGTTGAAAGAATATTATACATAAACAGAAATGGAAATCCTACGAAATAAATGCGGAGATACTGTACTGCTTCTTCCAGTATATCAGTTGGTGTCTGTAATAAATTCATCATTGAATGTGAAAAACAAAAACCAAAGCCACCCAGAAGCAGGCTTAAAATCAGAAAACTGACCAACGATGTTGACACAATTGTTTTCATTTTACCATAATCTCCGGCACCAAAATAGCGGCTTACGAGCACACCTGCACCGACACCGGCACCTAATGCCACACAAATAAATACATTTGTCAGTGCAGCACAGGCACCGACAGCTGCAAGTGCAGAGGAACCGACAAACTGACCAACAATGATGGAATCAGCCATATTATACACTTGCTGAAAAAAACTGCCGAGAATCATCGGCATTGCAAATATTGTCAGTGCCTTAAGGGGCTCATCTGTGATTAAATATTCATCTTTTGACATTATCATATTTCTCCCTTTTCCCAGAGACTCTGCTCTGGCAAATACCAATGAACTTTCCTGCTTTATCCCTCACTTGCTGCCCTTTTATATCTAATCGGCACATCATATCCAAATGTTCTCTTTCCATGGACTTCCATACTTTCGGATACCTCCAGACAAGTGTCTGAAAACTTCTCCCACAGCCTGAATACCATAACCGGGGTAAATTGGCTCACACTGCCTCCTTCCCAGACACCATCCTTTTCCTGATATATAGCTGGTGTAAACTTTTCAGATTTTTTATTTTATCGTTACAGACAGTATTCACATGCTGTGCATATGGAAATATTTTCCCATCTTCTTTCATTTCTGTAAATTGTTCTTTGTTATCAAAATGTCCTGTCATTAGTTTTACAAATCTTTCTACATTCACTAATTTCCTGCCTTACTGCAGATATTACTGCTCTTATCTTAAAACAGAAGCTGAAGCCCCATTACAATGATCCACATATATGCGCAGGTCTTTGGTATCATTAATAATCCGACCTGCGGTTTTGTTTTACTGAACAGTGTTACCGGAAGATAACATCCAAAAGAAATAATGATGGCTGCAGCCATCCTCGTCATATGATATCCATATGTATTTCCGGAAATCAGATATAAGATCATTACACCTATACCGGTAACAGCAAAGACCGCATTTCTTATAACAGATAATTTCATATTTCCTTCATCTGTACACCAGTTATTCTGCGGAAACATACAGATCACAATTCTGATAACCGCTGATATCCATATAACAACCTCAATGACTACTGGTATTTTTAATTCCGGGAATGTATATTTCCATATATACATTAAAAGAATATAAAACATCGTCATTGTGATAGACGATACCTGCAATCCAATTCCAAGCTGTCTCTTTATTTTATCATTTGTTCCACGTACAGCCCTTATAATTCTTGGCACCAGATGAAAAGCATCCCCTCCACAAAGTGTCAATGTCAGTATTCCATATAGTACATACAGGATATTTCCTTTTGAGAATAAAAAAAATAAGACTGCTGCTGCCAGATCAAAAGTCAGATACACTGCATCAAAAACTGCTTCCATCAAATCCGGAATCTGTGGTTTATAATTACTCTTTTTCACTTGCTCTCTCCTCTTAATAGTTCTTCCGCATTGTTACAAATTCTGTCAAATACATTCATACACACATGCTTTTCTTCTTCTGTCAGCCCTCTTAAAACATTCTGTGCAAACTGTTTTTGTGCGTTTAATCCTGCGTCCACGATAAGTGCCGCATCATCCAGAAGGACAATTTCAATATGTTTTTTATTATCTTTACTTTGTTTTCTTTTTATAAGACCTTTGTTTTCCAATTTTTTCAATGAAGAAGAAACATGTGATTTCGTTGATTTTCTGATCCTTACTATTTCCGCTGCAGTATTATGATGTGGATTATTATGTAAAAACATAATTATATCGTATTCCATCTGTGTTAACTCATATTGATCGCACACCTTGCCAGAAAGTAATTCATAATAGCTTGTAATCGTCTTATGCTTGTCCCAAAAATACATCTGCGCCTCCTTATTGTTCTTTTTAGAACGATTATAGTGTAATACTTCTGCTATGTCAATTATTTTTTCTTCACAATACGCATTTGTCCAGCCCGTGGTATATGATCAGCATTGCTTATGGTATTAAAAAGACCTTCTGCAGAAGCCTGTTTCATCCTTTGATGAATCCAGCTTTTTCCACAGAAGGTCTTTTATTTTTTACACATATTTACTATGTTCGGATTTTATTTGATGAACCCGACCTGTTTGCTGATGATTTCGACCTGCTCATCTTTCTTTTTATTATATTCCACTTTCTTCTCTTCAAAGTAGTTTCTTCCATAAGAATCAATGGATACGATCAGTGGTCCAAATTCTTTTACATGGCAATGCCACAAAGTCTCAGGCATTCCCAGATCTTTCCACTGTGCCTCCACGATTTCTTCCACTTCTACTGCTGCCACGACTGCATTTCCTGCAGGAAATACACAATGGATTGCACCAAAGTCCTTGCAGGCTCTCTCGGTATTTTCCTTCATGCCGCCCTTGCCTACAATGACACGGACGCCTGTGGTCTCTACAAATTCATACTCAAACTTTTCCATTCTCATAGATGTCGTGGGGCCTACGGATACCATCTCGTATTTGTCATCTCCCAAAGGGCGGATAATCGGGCCGGCATGCAGGATTGCAGCATCTCTGACATCCACCGGAATCTCTCTTCCCTCTTCTACAACACGACGGTGTGCCACATCACGACAGGTTGTAATATCTCCTGTCAGGTATACAATATCTCCAATATGAATATCCTTTAAATCCTCTGCCGATACAGGTGTTACCAGAATTTTCTTACCATCTTTTATTTCTACTGCCATAATTATTCTCTCCCTTCTGAATTAGTTTTCTTCCTTATATTCAAAACCGGTATGGGTATCTACCGTAAAGTTTAAATCCTTATCAAATACAATATGTCCTCTTCTGTGGCTCCAGCAGCCTACATTTACTGCCACACCAATCGCAGATGGATGGCGTGCGGTATTCTCGATATTAACTCCCATGACAGAGTAATTGCCACCCATCCCCTGCGGTCCAAGACCAATGGCATTAATACCATCTTCCAACAATTTCTCCATCTTAGCAGCGTTAGCATTGTCATTGTGAGAACCTACCGGGCGCATCAGTGCCTTTTTCGAATTTAATGCCGCTGTTTCTACGGAAGTACCAACGCCGACACCAACTAAAAGTGGAGGGCATGCATTCAATCCATAAGTTGTCATACGGTCTAATACAAACTTGGTCACTCCCTCATAGCCTTCGCCCGGCATTAAAACCGTGGCATTGCCAGGAAGCGTACAGCCTCCACCTGCCATATAAGTATAGATTTCACATTTATCGGAATTTGGAACAATGTCCCACCATACAGTAGGTGTTCCTTTTCCTACATTTTTACCTGTATTGTACTCATCAAAAGTTTCTACGGAATTGTGACGAAGCGGTGTTGCAACTGTAGCCTGCATCACTGCATCCTTCAGTAATGCTTCCAGATTATCAATCAGTGGGAATTTTGTTCCACATTTTACCCAGAACTGTAATACACCGGTATCCTGACAGGAAGGACGGTTTAATTTCAATGCCAGTTCCTGGTTGCGGAACATGGTATCGTAGATGACATTCGTCATAGGAGAATCCTCTTTGTCTCTCAGTTCCTGCAGTTTTGCGATAACATCATCCGGCAGCTTCTTTGCTGTAAATCCTACGAACTGCGCCATAATATCAGTCAGTTTCTTTACTTGTACTTCATTTGACATATCTTTTTCCTCCAGATTTTTCAATAATATAATTTAAAAGTGAAATTTTATCCTACGTGATAAAAATTTTATCCTACGGATAAAATGGAAATGCTATTGGTAAAATAATCATGCTGACCACGGTTGCAATGACGATCAACGGCATTCCAGCTTTTACATAATCCATAAATTTATAGTTGCCGGCTCCGACTACCATCGTATTGGCAGGCATTCCGATTGGAGTAGCGTAGGCACAGGAACCTCCTATGACACATGCCATCAGGACTGCTCTTGGGTCTGCACCCA
>OOAW01001479.1_pt1 | contig 10574 bp, 9 predicted proteins | sample 1671861 | NCBI WGS metagenome assembly OOAW01 (sample SAMN06348200, study PRJEB24527) | human gut metagenome | reverse complement strand
CGTAAAGATGATTTTTCATATATATTCTGCTGTTATTATAAGACATAATATAATTCATATTTACTATATAACATCGATGGCTCTGATAAAAGCTCCCAGACGGAAGCATTGATTTAATGCTGGCAAGAGTCTGAGTGGTTGTATATGTATCTGAAACCGTGTAAATAGTAAGATTGCGGCGGTGAGGATTAACCCCCACCATAATGATATCCTTTGCTGATAATATATATGTTGTGCCTTTACATTTTACAATAATCCTGCCGCCAATAGAATTGAATTCAGATATGGCGTCTTCAAGGTTACGCATAAAACGTTTACTTTCAACAGGCTTTGAAATATAACGGAATACATGAAAGCGCATGGCTTCGTCAAGATATTCCGGAAACGAAGTTATAATAATTATTATTGCTGCCGGATAAGATTTAACAAGCGAATTACCAACGGCAATGCCATCTATGCCGGACATCTGGATATCTAAATATACAATATCGGGTTTGATATCTGAAGCCAGAATGTCTTCACCAGAGTGAAATATGTAAATATCAGGTCTTTTCAGTTTATGTTCAATATAATAACTTTCGCACAGAGTTTTAATCTGCTCGCATACCAAATTGTCATCATCACATATAAATATATTCATTATCCAATCTCCATAAAATTAAGCTATTGTTATTATAACTGATGAGAATATTAAAATAAATGTTATTTTAAACATGAAAAGTGTCATTTCACGCAATTGATATTGAATTAATAAAATAGATGTGGTATTAAAGGCTTATATAAAGCGTCGTTTTATTAGTTTGAAACATAGGAGGTATATTTTGAAAAAGAACAAGGCAGAAAAGATAGTAAAGGTATTGGATACGGTTTTAAAACTGGAAGCTAATTCTGCATCATGTGTATTTGCATATGAACCTAAAGCGCCTAAAGAATTAGAAAGATTTAAGAAGACAAAGTAATGGCGTCAGGTAGAAAGTTAATTATTAATTGGCTGATAAAAAGCAAAGCTATTAAAGATGATGAGCGTGAATTATATGAGTATGCACTTTATAGTATAGTTTTGCTTTTATCGCCAGCATTTATTTCTATAGCAATAGGCTGCATTATGGGTATTCCAATTAATGGAGTGCTGATGGTTATACCTTTTTTATTCTTGAGAAAATTCAGTGGGGGATTCCATGCCAAGCATGCATGTACATGTTTTGTGGGTTCATCAATATTAGTTACAGTGTTTTTATGGATTTCGACTAAGATTAATAGTGGCCTATTGTTATACATGGTAACTGCTATTTCGGTTGTGGGATTATGCATATTTTCTCCGATTCAGTCAGATAACAGAATCATAGAAGAAAATGAAAAACATACATATAGAAAGATAGTCATGCGGCAATTAGCAATCTATGTTGTGGTTGCAATAATAGCAGATATAGTTGGAAAAGAAATTGTTACTATTTGTATGTTTTTAGGAATAATAATTACGGCTGTAATGCAGGTGCCATGTGTAATTTATCAAGCAAGAATATGATGAAATATTAGTTGAAATAGCATTTGTATTAAAAGTTTAATTGAATGTGAAAAGGAGATTGCTTTATGATTAAAAAAATAAAAAGAATAGTAATACCTATGATAACTACTGTGTTGATAGCTGGAAGTTGTATGGTAGTATCAGCAGGAACAGAAAGAGATAGTATTACATCAGGAGGGCTTACAATGGAATATAGTGTAACAGCTACTGACCATAGGGCATCGGCAGGAGCGTCTGTTAACACATGCTCAGACCTGTATGTGACAGGAACAGCATATAAACATCTCATAGGAAGAGAACCAGAACCAATGAATTTGGGAAATTCAGCATCACAGTCATATAGTGTTTATGCATATGTTTCGTCAGAATATACATATTTTGAAAAAATAAAGGCAACATTTGGCGCAAATAGTAATGATGATGACGTGGTAAAAGCAGGACTTATGGCTACATATTAAAATTGTCAGGTATAGATTGTTGGAATATACAATCTATACCTGAGTTAGTGGGGAATATGAGAAAAATTAATTTATTTATAGGGATGGTATTAACTACTGTTTTATTAGCTGCCTGTGGGCAGCATAATAAACCGGAATTTAAAGGAGACATATCTGGGGAAAATGATTTGGAGCAGACGCAGTCGTATTTTACTAATGGAATGCATGAAGTAACAAAATGTCCAACGGGATATTATTACATGTCAGAGCAGGAAATGGCAGGGGTTAATCTGTTAAAATATTATGATAATGAGGAACAGAAAAGCATAGTTCTATGCAACAAACCACAGTGCGAACATAATTCTAAGGAATGTATGGCATATCTGGATATGTCAGAATATAAGCCCAAAATATATTACTACAATTCTTTCATATATATGATTAGGATGAATGGGGATTTAGAGCAGATCAGTGCTGATGGTTCAGAACGGATTGTATTAGGAAATGTATGCAATTCAGGCAGTTCAGATACAATAAATGTAAGTTTTAATGGGGATACAGCATATATCAGCAAGGAGAATGAGGAAGGAATTAATGGGGATATAAAAGTAGAGATATATGCTTTTAATATCCAGACGAAGGAATCAAAAAGGATATACAGCGAAACATCGTATGGGCTGGGAATAAAATCATTGAACACATATGGTGGAAATACTTATTTTATAAAGATGAATGTATCAAAGGATGATAATGATTTGTATTCGATATCAAGTGACGGATTATATCAGATTCAGGACAATGATGTTAAATGTGTAATTACGGATAACATATATGGATATTGTATAGATTCTAAGATGCATAATCTATATTACAGCAGGCTTGATGATACAGGAATATATATGTATAATACAGATAGTTGTGAGAGCGTAAAGATATTTGAAGACCCTGAAGGAAGTCAGTGTTTTACTCTTACATATGATGGTGAATATATATGGTTAGATGATACAATATATAAAGATGCGGCAAAATACTTTAATAAGCAGAGCCAGACTCTTAATTATACGATATATCAATTGAGTAAGGATGGGGAGCTGATTGCCAGGAGAGTACTTGATGATGATGAGAAAATATTTGCGATAATGCATGGTGACAAGACCAGAATGTTTATGTTTTCATTAAAAAAAGACGCAATAATATATATTGATAAAAGTGACATTGCTAATGGGGATATTAAGGAGTTTAGGTAGATGAAGGAACTGGGGAGGCTGCTTAATAAAAAAACAATTATGATTATGATAGCCGCGGCATTTATATGTGTTGCGGCTGTTGTTGCAAGAGACTTCTCAGATTGCGGAATAGATAATTATAATGTGAAAGTAAGAGAGTATCACTGGCTGGAGGCAGGACATACAGATGATGAAAGAAAACAGCATCTGGACAGCCTGTCTTCAGATGAAAGAAGGATATATAAAAGACTTGCAAAAGAATATGATATCAGAACGGAATATATAGAGGGATATCGTGACAATGTAAATGCGGTTATTTCTAATGCACAGAATATGAAAAAGTTCAGCGTGTTTGGAACAACGGACTCGGTGGCTAATATAGATAAAACAGAAAGAGATTATTCAAGAATTAAGGATGTTAATGTTACGAAAGTCAGCAGCAGGGCAATAGAGCAATATCTTCAGCATGATATATCTATATATGTCATGTTAGCGTTGATGATATATGTTATCTATAACATATACGAGTACAGAGATAATGGGATGTGGCAGCTTACATATACGGCAAAGAATGGACGCATGCGGTTTTCGGCATGTTCAGTGGCTGCGATGTTTATTATAATTGCTGTACAAATGTTTATTATGAATATATGTGCAGCGGGTGGAATGCTGTGCATATATGGAGGAAATAAAATATTAACAGAGCCGGTTCAGTGTCTTACAGGATATAGCAGTTATACACTCCCGGTCAGTGTGATTACTTATCTGTTTATAAGATATTTTATTAATTCAATGATAATTATTACATTATCGCTTATTGTATCTGTGATATTTGCACTGTGCAGAAAAAGAATAAGTTCTGTGGTTATAGTGGGGATTATTGCCGGAATAGAGGCTTATGCATATCAGAATATATCTTTGCAGAGCAGATTCAGAATATTCAGAAAGATTAATATAATAAATATAATGGATGTCAATGCCATGCTTAAAGACTATGAGAATATAGTATATGGTAATATATCAGCAGGCATGGCAGCTATGCTGTGTGTTGTATGTCTGGTAATATCAGTGCTTATGATGAGCATTCTTATAATAATGGGGAAGTATATCAGACCGGGTAAAAAGACAGGTGTAATAGATAAGATTATTGAAAAAATCAGACATGGCATACAGAAACTTCTGGGACAGCTTCCACATTTGTGTAAGGAAATATATAAGCTGCTGATAACAGGAAAAGGCTGGCTCGTAATTGCAGTGGTAGTGTTTATCACAATATTTATATGTAATAGCCAGAAAGTAATTTATTCAGATGATGAAAAGAAAAAAGATGAATATTATCAGGAATATGGAGGAAAAGATTACAGCGGATTTACAGAAATTATAGAATTAAGGAAAGCAGAAGTTAAAGAAGCTGCGGAAAAACTTGAAGAAGCGCAGGAACAATTTGAAAAAGGTGAGATAGATGAAAATACTGTAAGTAAATATGTATATAATTATATGGACTCAACAAGACTTCTTGACAGCATGAACGAATATATGGAACAGATTAATTATGTGGAAGAAGTAAATGCACAGTACGGAATAGAAGCATACGTTATGTCACAGAGAGGATACAATCAGATATTAGGAGATAATGCGAAGATAAGAAAGCTTATTATATACATAATACTTGGCTTTGGAATAGTGCTTATTGCTGAATCTGAAAATGCTTTAGAGTATAAAAGCGGAATGAACATGCTGCTTGGCTCATCAGCAAGGGGAAGAATATGGGGAAAGGCAGTCAAATCAGGTGCGGTATGTATAATAGCAGCAATTATAGCTGTAATTGTGAATATAACAGAAATGTCAGTTATGTCTCATACATATGGAATGCCATATATAGATGCACCGCTTATAAGTCTGTCTTTTATGAAAGTTGGGAAAATGCTGAGATACATAACGATAAAACAGTATATGATTATGCAGCTTGGGGTATATATCTTATATTCTTTACTGGTATCGATAGAAACTATGGCTGTATCAAGATATATATTTAAAAAGAATTCTAACAGGGAGGTTCCGCTGCTGATAGTGCTTAATACAATAGTGCTGTTTATTATTATATGAAAGAGGGGGATATGTATGCATTTTAATAAAATGATAATTGCAGGCCTGCTGGTGTGCTGCAGCTTAACGGCAGTGGCATGTGGTAAGAATAGAGAAAATACATCAGTTGTTACATCAGAGTACAATGCGGCTAATGTAAAAGACTATGAAGAAGATGGCGTGAAATACAGAGAAGAAACAGGAGCAAAGCAGACGATTATATATCCGTTAATGGAACACGACTGTGCCGATATGGAACAGGCTGCAGTCTGCTCCATAAATGGAAAGCAGAGTGAGACAGATGTTAGAGATAAAGATACATCATATATAATTATCAGCAGTTTTAAATGGCCTGTACTTTATAATGATGATGATGTAGAAAAAATTGTATACAAAACATACAATGCCAGGGTGCGGCTGGGAATAGAAGATGATTTGTCAAATGAATACCAGAATAAAAAGAAGCTGAAGATGGATAAGGCTGACATAACAGCAGGTGAACAGGAACAACTGAAAATGATTCTTTGTCTTGAACTGAAATCAACAAATGATTCATGGTATATGAACAAGCAGTCGCCAGAATCTGAAAGACAGGCAAAAAATGAAGTGCTGAATTCTGTTTTAGTTGAGGCAGAGATATCTTATAAAGATGGGACAAGTCATACAGACTACTACAAACTAGAAACAATTGAAAATGGTAATTCGGTAAACATATTTAAATTAAGTGAATAATCAGCAGACGGAAATTCAGCAGATGGAAAAGTGTGGTAGAATTGCAAACACAAGCCTGCTATGATATACTTAACTTGTATGCGGTCTGGATGATGGCATACTTAGAATTGATATATGAAAGGCGGATACGAGATGAACGACAGATATCAGACACCACTTGCGGAAAGATACGCAAGCAAGGAAATGCAGTACATTTTCTCTCCTGACATGAAGTTTAAGACATGGAGAAGACTCTGGATTGCATTAGCAGAGACAGAGCATGAACTTGGACTTCCTATTACACAGGAGCAGATTGATGAGCTGAAGGCTCACAAGGATGATATTAACTATGAGGATGCCAAGAGACGAGAGAAAGAAGTAAGACATGATGTTATGTCACATGTATATGCTTACGGACTTCAGTGCCCTAAGGCTAAAGGTATCATACATCTTGGAGCAACTTCATGCTATGTTGGTGATAACACTGATATCATCATCATGACAGAAGGCTTAAAGCTTGTTCGTAAGAAGCTTGTTAATGTTATTGATGAGCTTTCTAAGTTCGCAGATAAATATAAGGCACAGCCTACACTGGCTTTCACACATTTTCAGCCAGCACAGCCAACTACAGTTGGTAAGAGAGCTACATTATGGCTCAACGAATTAGTTATGGATCTTGAAGATCTTGACTATGTACTTTCTACAATGAAGCTTTTAGGCTGTAAGGGTACAACAGGTACACAGGCTTCCTTCCTTGAACTTTTCAATGGAGATCAGGATAAGATTCGCCAGATTGACGGAAAGATTGCAGAAAAGATGGGATTTGACGCATGCGTTCCAGTTTCAGGACAGACATATTCAAGAAAAGTTGATACAAGAGTGCTTAATGTACTTGCAGGAATTGCTGCGAGTGCACACAAGTTCTCTAATGATATCAGATTATTACAGCACCTTAAGGAAGTTGAAGAACCATTTGAAAAATCACAGATTGGTTCATCAGCTATGGCTTACAAGCGTAATCCTATGAGAAGCGAACGTATGGCGTCACTTGCTGATTTCGTTATCAGTGACGCACTTAACCCAGCTATTGTTTCATCTACACAGTGGTTTGAGAGAACACTTGATGATTCAGCTAACAAGAGAATGTCAGTTCCAGAAGGCTTTCTCGCTGTTGACGGAATCCTTGATCTCTACTTGAATGTTGTTGACGGACTTGTTGTATATGACAAGGTTATCATCAAGCATATGATGGCAGAGCTTCCATTCATGGCAACAGAGAATATTATGATGGACGCTGTTAAGGCTGGCGGAGACAGACAGGAGCTTCATGAGAAGATAAGAGAGCTTTCTATGATAGCAGGAAAGAGAGTTAAACAGGAAGGTCTTGATAATAATCTTCTTGAGCTTATTGCAGCAGAGCCAATGTTCGGTGTTACTCTTGAAGAGTTACAGTCAAAGCTTGATCCTATGAAGTATGTTGGCCGTTCTAAGGAACAGGTTGACGAGTATCTTGCTAATGTTATCAAGCCTATTCTTGATTCTAATAAGGAAGAGCTTGGTATGAAGGCAGAGATTAATGTTTAATCAATAATTGTATGTGCGCGGAAAGCATGCACAGGAAGGAGTTAACATGAAGGTTGTATTAGTTAATGGCAGCAGAAGAGATGCAGGCTGTACATATACAGCACTTTCTGTCGTTGCTAAGGAATTAGAGGCACAGGGAATTGATACTGAGATAGTTGCAGTTGGCAGCAGAGTTGTTAAGGGCGAGCTTGACGCAGTTGTCAAGGAAGTTGGCGCTAAGATAACTGATGCAGACGGACTTATTGTTGGTTCACCTGTTTATTATGCTTCTCCAACAGGAGAGATATTAATGTTTCTCGACAGATTATTTGGTGCATATGGTAACGAGCTTCGTTATAAATGTGGTTCTTCAATTGCATCTGCCCGCCGTGGCGGAACAACATCAACAGTTGATGTGTTGAATAAGTATTTCCAGATTAACCAGATGCCGGTTGTGTCATCTAATTACTGGAATATAGTACATGGCAATACTCCAGATGAAGTTGTAAAGGACGAGGAAGGCATGCAGACAATGAGACTTTTAGGTCAGAATTTTGCATGGCTTGTTAAGTCAGTAGATGCAGCGAAGAAGGCTGGAATTGAGCTTCCACAGGGTGAGAATAAGATAAAGACTAACTATATCAGATAATTTAAGAATAATTCATAAATATTTAATGTGATATCGAAAAGGTGTGTTGTATATATAATATATGACACATCTTTTTTGTTTACGGGAGAGCCGGGGTAATAAAAGGATAGAGATAATATTTAAGGAGAATAATCTTGAAATCTTACAACAGGAGAAAGCTTATGAAAAGAATAATTCTTGGAGCAGTGATACTGCTTGTTGCGCTAGTTGCAGCAATTGTATCATGTGCTTTAATAACTTACCACAGACAGCCAGAACTTACTGCTGACGAGATGAAGCAGCTTGATGAACAGGGCATATGGAAAGAGAGAACAAGTGCCGAGCGTGCACGCATTATCGAGGATAATGATGAGGCACTTAAGGAGAGAATAAGAATGATAAGCAACGCGAAGGAAGAAGTTATTCTCTCTACATTTGACTTCAGGTCTGATGACAGCGGAAAACTTATGCTTGGCGCACTTATAGACGCTGCAGACAGGGGAGTATCGGTTAATGTAATAGTTGATGGTGTATCTGGGTTTACTAAGATGAAAGGCAATCCTGATTTTAAGGCACTTGCGTCATCTGACAATGTCAATGTGAAGATATATAACAAAGTTAATCCATTCAAGCCATGGCAGTCAATGGGAAGGCTTCATGACAAATATGTCATAGCAGACAGGACTAATTATATACTTGGAGGAAGGAATACTTTTAATTATTTTCTGGGAGCATATCCGGGACATAAGAATTACGACAGGGATGTGCTTGTGTACTGCGAAAGCCCTGATGAAACCAGCTCTGTGAATGATGTGTTTGCTTATTATGAGAGCGTCTGGAACTATAAGGAGAGCAAAGCATTTTTAAAGAATAACAGATGTGCAGGCAATAAGAAGGTCAGGGCGGCAAGAAAGGAGCTGCTTGATAACTACAGCATATATTATGCAGATAACAAAGATTATCTGACCGACGTTGATTACACAGATGAAACAGTTGAAGTCAGCAATATAGCACTTCTTAGTAATCCAATAGAATGTGGCGCGAAAAAGCCGGTAGTTTGGTATCAGCTTACAAGACTTATGGAGCAGGCAGATTCGAAGGTTAAGATACATACGCCATATATCATCTGCAACCAGTACATGTATGATGGATTAAAGAAAGTATGTGACTCAGTTGGAAATGTTTCTTTAATGACTAATTCTGTGGGCAATAATGGCAATCCATTTGGTTCAGCAGATTATTATGCACATAAGGATAAGGTGCTTGGCACAGGGCTTGAAGTGTGGGAATATGAAGGCGGATATTCATACCACGGAAAGTCGGTTCTTATAGATGATGATATATCTGTGGTAGGTTCTTTTAATATTGATATGAGAAGTGCTTATCTTGATACCGAACTTATGCTGGTTATTGACAGCCCGGAGATTAATGAACAGCTTGGCGGTGCCATGCAGATGTATGAGCATAGTGCAAGAAAGGCTAATGCTGATGGCACATACGATAATCCATATAATGTGCAGCCTGTGGAGCTTACTCCTAAGAGAGAACGCAGAATGAAGCTGATTAAGAATTTCCTGTTGTGGACGAGGTATCTGTTCTAGATATCTGTTCTGGATCGGATATATTCTGGATGTGTAAATTACATGGCATGAGCAGGGCGTCAGGTTGATGAAGGCAGCAGGCTGATGAGGCTGTTGGGCTGATGAGGTTGACAGGCTGATGTGGCCGTCGGGCTGATGAGATTGGCAGGCCGATGTGGCTGTCAGTCTGCTGTGATTGTCAGTCTCTGTCGGGAAGACCTACGAAAGTGGTATTAATTGTAACTTGAGTAGGTTTTTAAAATGAAGTTTTTGATTGCAAGCAGATGAAAAGCCCACTAATTAATAAAAAAGAGTGATTTTAGTAGGTCTTTTTACTGCAAATGATGCGGTATTATAAAATAAAGGTGGGCAAAAAACCTACTCAAAAGAGCTATATTAGCGATTGAGTAGGTCATCGGGCTGGAATAACAGTGCCCATGCAGGTTAAATGACCTACGAAATCATACATTTGATAGGTTTGAGTAGGTTTTTCTTGTAGTGAATGCCTGTAGCAGTCTGAAAAGCTCATCTCAGATTTAATGGTTGAGAAAAAGTTTGAAAAAACTTTTGAAAAAAGTCAAAAAAGTGCTTGACAGGTAGCACATTTTAATATTATAATAGCAAAGCAGTTTGCGAGAGAAATCAAACGAATTGTTCTGAATGTGGGGTCTTAGCTCAGCTGGGAGAGCATCTGCCTTACAAGCAGAGGGTCACAGGTTCGAGCCCTGTAGGCCCCATTTCTTTTTAAGACATTCAGTAAATATTATGGCGAGATAGCTCAGTTGGCTAGAGCACACGGTTCATACCCGTGGTGTCGTG
>OOAW01001464.1_pt1 | contig 10689 bp, 8 predicted proteins | sample 1671861 | NCBI WGS metagenome assembly OOAW01 (sample SAMN06348200, study PRJEB24527) | human gut metagenome | reverse complement strand
TTCAATGGTTTCGTCGTATTTTGGAAAAGCATAAAGAATTGGATGTCCTGGAAGTATCTGATGCTTATGCAAATAAAGGAACAAGCAAATATTTTCGTGTTTATGTAGAAGTAGAAGAAAAACAGTAAATCGGAGGAAAGTATATGTGTAAAGTAATTGCTATTGCAAATCAGAAGGGCGGAGTAGCCAAAACAACGACAACCATCAATCTGGGAGCCGGACTGACAAAGAATGGGAAAAAAGTAGTGCTGGTAGATGCAGATCCGCAGGGACATCTGACAATGGGACTGGGATTTCCCAAAAATCTCAAAGTGACTTTAAAGAGTATGATGGAAAATATCATCATGGGACTGGAATTTGATCCGAAAGAGGCGATTCTCCACCATGAAGAAGGGGGTGACCTGATTCCGTCCAATAAATTGCTCGCCGGAATGGATATGTCCTTATTTACAGTAGAGGACAGAGAAAAAGTGTTGAAAGAATATCTGGACTTGCTGAAGGACGAGTATGATTATATTCTGATTGACTGTATGCCATCCCTGGGTGTTATCGGGCACACTATAACAAACTGATCTTTCACTTTTCAGGCAAAATAAAAGAGGTCTGGTCCTATGTCAAGAAAAAGTACAAATTAAATGTAACCAATTTTCTCTGTTCTGAGCGAAGTTTAACTTGCTATTTTTATTGCATTCTCCTCGATGTTTTCAAGATATTGTTCCTCATATTCATTTGGAGACAAATATCCACAATGACTGTGAATGCGCACGGTATTGTAAAATGTTTCGATGTATTCAAAAATCAATTTATGTGCATGTGCATAATTAAAGATTTTAAACCGGTTGATCCATTCTCTCTTCAAAAGTGCATGGAAAGATTCTATACAGGCGTTATCCCATGGATATGCTTTCTTTGAATAACTGTGAATCATACCTTTGGTTGCTTTTTGAAATGCTTCCGATACGTACTGGCATCCTCTGTCGCAGTGGAAGATCAACGGTTTTTCAACATTTCTGACACGTTTTGCTTTTTCAACACATTCCACTACGTGGGAGGCCTCCAGCGTCTCACTCAACACCCAGGAAATGATTTTTCTTGAATACAGATCCATCACACTGGTAAGATACACAAATCCTTCAAATGTCCAAATATAAGTAATATCTGAACACCAGACAGCATCTGGATGAGCAGGATTGAATTCCTCGTTGAGGATATTTTTGAGTTTCTGGCTGAAATCAGAATCTATGGTTGTCTGGATATATGGTTTCACCCAATGGGCTTTGATTCCCATTTGACGCATATAATTTTCAACTGTTTTTTCGGAAACATATTCTCCGGATTTTCGCAATTCTGCAGTAATTTTAGGAGCACCGTAGTTTTGATGGGATTCCTCGTAGATCTTTTGAATTTTTTCTTTTAAAACTGCACGGCGAACAGACGTGTCCGAAGGAACCCGTTTCTTCCATGCATTGTAACCCGAACGTGAAACGCCTAATTTTTTCAGTATTCCGCTGACAGAAACCTGACGTTTCACGGGCAGGGATTTGATTTCTTTCACGTACTCAGAAGTAGCCGTGTAAAGAGCTTTTGTCAGTTTCCCAGAATACCGATTGCTTTTTTTAACACTTCAAGAGCATCCTTCGTATCTCGTAATTCACGCTGCAATCTGGCAATCTCTTTTGCTTCCTCACTTGCATAATTTCCAGAACCACGGGTAGGAACCTCTCCTTTATGTTCCTTTGCTGCTTTCATCCAGTTTTTCAGTGCAGATTCGCTGACTCCAAGATTCTCCGCAGCTTTGCGAAGTGGCAGCTCCGGATGATCCAAGCGATACTGTACTGCATCCTCTTTAAACTGTTGGGAATATTTTGTACCTTTTGCCATAACCATTCTCCTCCTTGATCTATGACTATCATATACTATTTATCGAAAATGGTCATGTTTATTTTGTACTATTTATATTCTAACATCAATGCAATTTTATTTTTCTCTAACCACTACCTCTTTGTTTCAAACTTCACCTCCTGTAGCAAAGTCAAAAGAGTTGAGTACTAAACTATTTGGACTTTGTAGTGATGAGTCTATTATCTCACATCGGATGATTTTGAACAGGTACTCGCTATTTTGCGTTTACTCTATCCTATCTATTGTTACTTGTTCTGGTTTTTCCATTCCCGCGGAGAAACACCATAAATATTTTTAAAAGCACGGGAAAAATGAAGCTGATTTTCGTATCCGACAGCAGAGCCGACATCTGCAATGGATAAGGAAGTCAGCTTTAATAATTCCGTAGCCTTTACCATGCGGTAGTTCATAAGAAATTCCTGAGGGGAGCGGCCGATCGAGTTGCGGAAGATTTTTCCGAAATAACTCCGGTTGATGCCGCATACCGCAGCGATATCTTCAATCGAAATATTATTCTGAAAATTCTGTTCAATATAATTGATCGCTTCTTTTATGTAATAATCACTCATGCGTCCGCTGGAGACCAGCTTTGTCGATTTTGCTGACTGCAGCAGATAGTCTAAAAACAGATACAGATGCCCGATGAGATGGAAGGAAGATTCCTGTGGATGATTGACAATATAAAGCATTTCATCGGTAAGTTTTTCCCGCAATTCTTTGGAGTGGGAATGATAAACGGGTGCGTCTTTGCACAAATCTGTGACACTTAAAGCCTCTTTTACACGTAATCCGTCAAATTCAATCCACATATATTTCCACGGAAGCTGTTCATCGGCAATGTAAGTGTTAATCTGGCCGGGAAAAATCATAAACCCCTGTCCGCTTTTTACAGAATAGGTCCGTGTTTCTCCTTTGGAATTGTTTGCCATGAGTGTTCCGGTTCCGGAAAGAACGTAGTGAAACAGGTAGTGGTTGCGTGTTGCAGGCCCGAATGAATGGCCGGGATCACACTGTTCATATCCAAACTGATACATGCACAGATCGATAAAATTTTCATTTGGAAAAATATTAAAAAATGTATTGCTCATAAAATACTCCTTATATATCAAAATGCGACATCAATATCTATTATAGCATAAAATATTGCATTTCGGTATAAAACTGAAAAAATGTAGATATTTAAGGATGCATAAAGGTATGTTATAATCAGAATATCAAAAGAGTAAGCGGATATATTGAAAAAAAGGAGAGAAGAATATGGCAAAAAGAAGTATTTTCCGCAGTGTTGCGGCGGTGCTTGCATTTGGCATGTGTATGACGGGTCTTGCTGGATGCGGAAGTGAAAAAAGGGCAGACGGGAAAACAGAAATCGAAGTGGTTTCCTACAAACCGGAAGCAGTTAAGGCATTTGAAAAGATTGAAAAGCGGTTCAATGAAACACATGATGACATCCATCTGACGATTTCATCTCCAAACGAAGCAATGACCATTTTAAAGACACGTTTTATCCGGGAGGATTATCCGGATATCATCGCAATCGGAGGAGACAGCAACTATTCCAACTTTTTAGATGCAGATCTGTTTGATGATATTTCCGATCTGGATGAAGTCCAGACCGTAAAACAGGCATATCTGGATATGGATAAGGAACTGGAGTTTATTCCAAAGGATGGCACGTATGCACTTCCATATGTGGCAAACGCGGCAGGAATTTTATATAACAAAGATCTGTTTGAGGAAAATGCCTGGAAAGTTCCGACCACCTGGCAGGAATTTACCACACTGTGTGATGAAATAAAACAGAGCGGAACACTTCCGCTGTATCTGGGCTTTAAAGATACCTGGACCTGTCTGGCTCCGTGGAATGCGCTGGCAGTCGGACTTACCGATTCGGATACCTGCAATCAGGTAAATATGGGAAATACCACATTTTCCGATACGTATGGACCGGTAGCAGAAAAGATGCGTGCGCTTTTGGATTACGCCGAAAAAAATCCGTATGCATATGGTTATAACGATGCCTGTACAGCATTTGCCCGCGGGGAATCTGCCATGTATCCGATCGGAAGCTATGCGATCCCGCAGATCAAATCGGTCAATCCGGATATGAATATCGGCTCTTTTACATTTCCTGCAAATGATGAGGAATCAGACAATGTATTAAATTCAGGAATTGATTTACAGTTTTCTGTGATGAAAGCATGCAAAAACAAAGAAGCAGCATATGAAGTTTTAAAATATCTGTATGAAGATGAAACCATTCAGATTTATCTGGATGATCAGGGCGGAATTGCCTGCAAGGATGGGGATTTCGCAATTCCGGAAACACTTGAGGATATGCGTTCTTATATTGAAAACAACCGTATGGCAGATTTCCAGGATCACCATTATCCGAGTGAGATGAGCGTGGATGCCATGGTGCAGACGTTCCTGCTGGATACAAGCGACAATGCACAGGAAAAGTTTTTGAAAAAATTTGATTCCGACTGGAAGCGCTATAACCGGGATCTGATTCGGAAAGTACAGGATTATCAGAAAGAACAGGGGGATGCACAATGAAAAAGAAAATGTCAAACAGGGACAAAACATTCTGGGCGGTTATCATACCGGTTGTGATCTTATTTTTTGCATTCAATACACTTCCAATGATCAAAGGCGTGATTTACAGCTTTACCAATTATAAAGGATACGGAACGTACGATTATGTTGGATTCCGGAACTATGCAGATCTGTTTACGGATTCCCGAGTGGGAAAAAGCTATTTGTTTACGTTTAAATATGCACTGGCAGGAACGATACTGGTAAATGTGCTGAGTCTGATCATGGCAGTTGGATTAAACAGTGCAATCCGTTTTAAAAGTGCACTGCGCGGTATTTATTTTGTACCGAATATTTTAGGAGGACTTGTCATCGGCTATATTTTTAGTTTTATTTTTACTTACATTCTTCCAACTGTGGGAAATGTGTTCCATATTGGATTTTTACAGAACAGTATTCTTGCAAGTGAAAAATACGCATGGATTGGTGTGCTGATTGTTGGTGTATGGCAGGCAGTTGCCATGAATACCATCATCTATATTTCCGGTCTGCAGACTGTACCGGAGGAAGTCTACGAGGCGAGTATGCTTGACGGAGCCAGTAAATGGAAGCAGTTCTGGAAAGTAACATTTCCACTGGTTATGCCGTTTGTAACAATCAATCTGGTATTGAGCACAAAGAATTTTCTCATGGTATTCGACCAGATCATGTCTTTGACCAAGGGAGGTCCGGCACAGAGCACGGAATCCATTTCTTATCTGATATATAAAAACGGTATGGATGGCGGACAGTTTGGATTCCAGAGTGCAAATGCAGTTATATTCTTTATTGTGATCGTGGCGATTTCACTTTTCCAGATGACAGTCATGAATAAGAAGGAGGAGCAGTTATGATGAAAGAAAAACAGAAAACAAACTGGGTACTTACGATTGTTCTGATTTTGGGGACGATTACGGTATTTTTCCCGCTGTATATGGCAGTGATCATTGCGTTTAAGAAACCGAGTGAGATGACAAACGATGTGGCGGGTGCACTTTCTTTCCCGAAACAATGGAGTTTTGAAAACTTCCGTCAGGCAATGGAAGTGACCGATTTCTGGCACTCTCTTGGAAACAGTTTACTGATCACACTGGCAACGATCGTACTGGCAATCCTGATCCACTCAATTGCAGGCTACGTGATCGGACGCGGCATGGCAAGAAAAAAAAGTTTCCGATTTATCTATCTGTATATTGTCAGCGGAATGTTTGTTCCGTTTTCCATCTTAATGATGCCTCTGGTAAAGCAGACGGCGCATATGGGACTTGGAAACCGCGCGGGTGTCATCCTGCTGTATCTGGTATTTTACATGCCGATGAATGTTCTGCTTTACAGTGGATATTTAAAAAATATCCCGGAAGCACTCGAAGAAGCAGCAGATATTGACGGGGCAAGCACCTGGACGACTTACTGGAAAGTGGTGTTCCCGATGATGAAACCGATGCATGCGACGGTTGCGATCCTGACAGCCCTTGGAACCTGGAACGATGTTATGACACCACTTGTAATCATGTCCGGAACCGGACAGAATACACTGCCACTTGCACAGCTTAACTTCCAGACACAGTTTGGAACCAACTACAATCTGGCGTTTGCCTCCTATATTCTGGCACTGATCCCGATCTTGATCTTTTATGTGATCTGCCAGAAACAGATTTTAAATGGTGTGGCAAACGGTGCAGTCAAAGGATAAAGAATAAATGAGGTGACTTCTATGGCAATTATATACAATCCAAATAAAAAAATATTTACCCTGCATACGGCGCATACAACTTATCAGATGCAGGTTGATCCACTGGGATATCTGTTGCATTTGTACTACGGAGAAAAAACAAACAGTTCCATGGACTATGTCCTAACCTATGCAGACCGCGGATTTTCCGGAAATCCTTATGCAGCCGGTATGGACCGCACCTATTCGCTGGATGCGCTACCACAGGAATATCCGTCCCTTGGCACCGGAGATTACCGCAATATTGCACTGAATATCAAAAATGAAAAAGGGGTGGAAAGTGCGGATCTGCTTTTTAAAAGCTATGAAATCCGAAACGGTAAATACCGGTTGCAGGGACTTCCGGCTGTCTGGGCAGACGAAAAGGAAGCGCAGACACTGGAAATTGTCCTCGCAGATGAAAACGCACAGGTTGAAGTACATCTGCTGTACGGTGTTTTGGAAGAAAACGATGTCATTACAAGAAGTGTCCGGATTAAAAATACGGGAACTGGGCAGATTACGATCGAAAAGGCAGCGGCAGCCTGTCTGGATTTTGTACAGGGAGATTTTGATGTCCTGCGGTTTTATGGAAAACATGCCATGGAGCGCAATCTGGAACGCACACCGCTGGGACATGGAACCATTGCGTTTGGCAGCCGCAGGGGAACATCCAGCCATCAGTATAATCCGGCAGTGATTCTGGCAGAAAAAGGGACAACAGAGATGGCAGGTAGCTGCTATGGCATGCTGTTTGTATACAGCGGAAATTTCTCCTGTGAGGCAGAAAAAGACCAGTTCAACCAGACGCGCCTGCTTCTTGGATTAAATGAAGAGCTGTTTTCCTACCCACTCGCGGCTGGAGAAACCTTTACGGTGCCGGAAGTCATTTTATCCTATTCGGCAGATGGATTGTCGGCATTGTCGCAGCAGTATCATAACTGCATCCGCAACCATGTGTGCCGTAGCAAATATGTCCATATGCAACGCCCGGTACTGATCAACAGTTGGGAGGCAGCATATTTCGATTTTACGGGAGATACGATCGTGGATCTGGCAAAAGAAGCTGCTTCCCTTGGAATTGATATGGTAGTGATGGATGACGGCTGGTTTGGGAAAAGAAACGATGATAATTCTTCCCTTGGGGACTGGCAGGTCAATGAAAAGAAACTGGGGGGAAGCCTGGCAGAGCTTATTACCCGTGTGCATAATCAGGGGGTGAAATTTGGCATCTGGATTGAGCCGGAGATGGTCAATGAAGACAGCGACCTTTACCGGGCACATCCGGACTGGGCAATTCAGATTCCGGGGAAAAAGCCGGTGCGCTCGAGAAACCAGTTACTGCTTGATTTTTCTAGAAAAGAAGTGCGCGACTGTGTATTTGATCAGATCTGTGCCGTGCTCGATCAGGGAAAAATTGATTATGTCAAGTGGGATATGAACCGCAGCATGGCAGATGTTTATGCCGGAAATCTTTCCTATGATTATGTGCTTGGTGTCTATGATTTCATGGAGCGTTTGTGCAGCCGCTATCCGGATCTTCTGCTGGAGGGATGCAGCGGTGGCGGCGGCAGGTTTGACGCAGGAATGCTTTATTATTCCCCACAGATCTGGTGCAGCGACAATACCGATGCGATCAACCGCACAAGAATCCAGTACGGAACTTCGTTTTTCTATCCGGTTTCCGCGATGGGGGCGCATGTTTCGGCGGTGCCAAATCACCAGACCGGACGGGTGACAAGTTTCCATACCCGCGGGGTGACGGCGATGGCGGGAACTTTCGGTTACGAATTAAACCCGGCGCTTTTATCGGATGAGGAAAAACAGCAGATCCGGGAGCAGATCAAAACGTATAAGAAGTACGAAATGCTCATTAACGAGGGAACCTACTGGCGGCTGTCTGATCCGTTTACAGATGAAATTGCGGCATGGATGTCGGTATCAGAGGAACAGGATCATGCACTGGTAAGTGTGGTGCGTCTTATGGCTGAGGCAAATCAGGCGACCGTTTATGTCCGCCTACGTGGGTTAAAACCGGATGCTGTGTATCTGGAAGAACAAAGCGGCAGACAGTATTCCGGTGCGGCACTGATGCATGCGGGAATTCCGCTTCCGCCGTTTACCGGGGAATATGAGGCGTATCAGTTTGCTTTTACAGAACTGAAAGAGGCGGGAAGATTATATGAAAAAGTGCAGAAATGGTGTGACAGAAATGCAGAAAAACGCATGGTCATCAGCATTTACGGTGGTTCCGGTTCCGGGAAAACAACACTTGCAACAGCATTGCAGCAGTACTTTTTAAATGACGGAATTGGTTGTTATCTGCTCTCGGGCGATGATTATCCACACCGGATTCCAAAACGCAACGATGAAGAACGGATGCGTGTGTATAAAGAGGCAGGGGAAGACGGACTGCGTGGATATCTCGGGACAAAGAAAGAGATTGATTTCGACCGGATCAATGAAGTGCTTGCGGCATTTCATGAGGGAAAAGATACGATCACATTGCGGCATTTGGGACGGGAAGATGGTGAGATTTCATCAGAAGAAACCGATTTTTCAGGAATATCTGTATTGCTTCTGGAGTGGACGCACGGAGGCAGTGACGATTTACATGGTGTGGATCTATCCGTCTTTCTGGAAAGTTCCCCGGAGGAGACAAAGGAGCGGCGCATCCGCAGAAACCGCGACGAGAATGCCGCAAGCCCGTTTATCTGCCGTGTGGTGGGACTGGAACAGGAAAAACTCGAAGTGCAGCGCAAAAATGCAGGATTGATCGTGGGAAAGGACGGAAGTGTTTATGAACAGTAAACCGATGCTCAATGCATATCCAGACAGTCTTGGAGGAAATCTTGGGAATATCGTAACATTGCTGAAAACGGAGGATTTGCAGGATGTATTTTCTTCTTTTTATATTCTGCCGAGCCTGTACCATTCCGATCTCGACCGGGGATTTTCCGTGATCGACTATGACCTGAATGAGCAGCTTGCCAACAGGGAGGATCTTGACCGGTTAAAGAATATGGGAATTGATCTGAAACTCGATTTTATTTTAAACCATGCTTCCGCACAGTCCCCGCAGTTTCGGGATCTTGTGGAAAAAGGGGAGGATTCTGCGTACCGCAATTTTTTCATCGACTGGAACCATTTCTGGGAAGGGCATGGAACCATGACGGAGGAAGGCTATATCCAGCCGGATGAAAGCTGCCTGAAGCAGATGTTTTTCCGCAAACCCGGGCTGCCGATCCTGATGGTGGAATTTCCGGATGGAAAAAAAGTGCCGTACTGGAATACCTTTTATCAGGAAGTGCATGGCAGACAGTATCTCGGACAGATGGATGTAAACATCCAGTCACCAAAAGTGTGGGAGTTTTATCGTGAAACACTGGAAAAAATAGCCTCTTACGGTGCGGCGATTGTGCGGCTGGATGCCTTTGCCTATGCACCGAAAACACCGGGAAAGAAAAACTTCCTCAATGATCCGGAGACGTGGGAACTTTTACAAAAGATCCATGCACTGGCAGAACCTTTGGGACTTACGCTTTTGCCGGAGATCCACGCGGCATATGATGAAAAAATATATGAGACACTTGCAGAAAAAGGCTATGCAACCTACGACTTTTTCCTGCCGGGACTGATCATTGATGCAATTGAGAACCGGCGGGGAACGTACCTTGCGGCATGGGCGAAGGAGATTGTGGAAAAGAAGATCTCCACGGTCAACATGCTCGGCTGTCACGACGGCATTCCGCTTCTGGATTTAAAGGGACTGCTTCCAAAAGAGGACATCCAGTCGTTAATTGACCGGATTGTATCCCGCGGAGGCATGGTCAAAAATTTACATGGACAAAAGAATCTGTATTATCAGGTAAATGCCACGTACTACAGTGCATTGGGAGAGTCGGATGAAAAAATGCTTCTGGCGCGGGCAATCCAGATGTTTATGCCGGGCAAATCGCAGATCTGGTATCTGGATCTGTTTGCCGGAAAAAATGACCATGAAGCGGTGCAGCGCGCGGGAGAATCCGGACATAAGGAAATCAACCGGACAAATCTTTCCACTGATCAGATCGCGCAAGACCTGAAAAAAGATGTGGTTCAAAAACAGCTTGCGTTAATCCGCATGCGAAATACCCATAAGGCATTTTCGGAAGGCGCAGAGGTAGCAATCTCCGGAGGGGAGAGGTCTCTGGAAATCCGCTGGGAATATAATAGTGCATTTGCAACATTATATGTAAATTTTGAATCAGGAACATATACAATAGTAGAAAGCAAATAGTTAAGTTGGGCTGTCGATTGTACATGAAACCTAAACTTTATAATGGAAATAATCATAGATGAAACAAGCCACATAGGGATAATGCCCGGTGGCTTGTTTTGAAAATGGATAATTTAAATCTTATAACTTCGAATTTCGTCTTCTCAGGAAATTTTGACGGATGTCTTCCTCAGAAAGTCGGCGTATCTGCTCCGGTTCTGAAAAGAAACGGTCCTGTGGG
>OOAW01001454.1_pt1 | contig 10730 bp, 10 predicted proteins | sample 1671861 | NCBI WGS metagenome assembly OOAW01 (sample SAMN06348200, study PRJEB24527) | human gut metagenome | reverse complement strand
ATCTATCTGCATTGCAACCGAGTTGTGGTATGTGATGAAAGTTCATCTTGGTAAAAATAAAATAACAGAATAAGATCTGTTGAAGAAAAGTGAAAGTCCTGGCAGTTATTTGCCGGGACTTTTAAGATTCATAGGAAATTACGTCCTATGAATCTTAAAGCCCTCCGGGCGGGATCACACTGCGTCGGAGATGAATTATGTCGCGCAGGCGGTGAATCCTGTAGAACAGGATTTTATTTTAGAAAAAAGGAGAAACATATGGATACGATCGCAGCTTATCTGATCTTTTTAAATCTGGTGGGCTTCCTTATTATGGGAGAGGATAAAAGAAGGGCGAAAATGCATCGATGGCGGATCTCAGAAAGAATGCTTTTTTTAGTCAGCATTTTAGGCGGCAGTATCGGAACGTGGGCGGGAATGTATATGTTCCGCCACAAGACGAGACACTGGTATTTTGTTATAGGAATGCCATTGATCCTCATTTTACAGATCGCAGGTGCCATCTGGCTTTATCGTCAGGGCTTATATCATTTATAATAATTTGATATAACTATTCTGGCATTTGGAATTGCCAAAAAAAGGAAAGTCATATATAATGATAAACATAGCAAAAGACAAGTGTTTTTCGTAGAAAGACACATTGATCAAACAGCAAAGAAAGGGAGAATTACGGATTATGTATACACTGGAAGATATTCAGGCAGTTGATATGGAAGTGGCAAATGCCATCACCGATGAATTTGAACGTCAGAACAGTCATATTGAGCTGATTGCATCCGAAAACTGGGTAAGCAAGGCAGTGATGTCGGCGATGGGCAGTGTTCTTACAAATAAATATGCAGAAGGTTATCCGGGGAAAAGATATTACGGCGGATGTGAGTGTGTGGATGTTGTAGAGGAACTTGCAAGAGAGCGTGCGAAAGAGCTGTTTGGCTGTGAGTATGCGAACGTACAGCCACATTCCGGTGCACAGGCGAATATGGCTGTACAGTTTGCCATCTTAAAACCGGGTGACACGGTCATGGGAATGAACTTAGATCACGGCGGACATTTGACACACGGAAGCCCTGTAAACTTTTCCGGTACTTATTTTCACATTGTACCTTACGGTGTCAATGACGAGGGATTTATTGATTATGACAAAGTAGAAGAGATCGCGATGGAGTGCAAGCCGAAGATGATCATCGCAGGTGCAAGTGCTTATGCGAGAACCATTGATTTCAAGAGATTCCGTGAGATCGCAGATGCATGCGGAGCAGTTCTGATGGTCGATATGGCACATATCGCAGGACTTGTCGCTGCAGGACTTCATCCAAGCCCAATCCCGTATGCACACGTTGTCACAACCACAACACACAAGACACTGCGTGGACCGCGTGGAGGTATGATCTTATCCAGTCAGGAAATCGCAGACAAATATAACTTTAACAAAGCTATTTTCCCTGGAATCCAGGGCGGACCTTTGATGCATGTGATCGCAGCGAAAGCAGTCTGCTTTAAGGAGGCACTTCAGCCGGAGTTTAAAGTATACCAGCAGAATATCATTGACAATGCACAGGCACTCTGCAAGGGACTGTTAAGCCGTGATATTAAAATCGTATCCGGCGGTACAGACAATCACCTGATGCTTGTTGATCTGACAAATTATGATCAGACCGGAAAGGCAGTGGAGAAACTTCTCGATTCTGTCAATATTACCTGCAACAAGAATACGATCCCGAACGATCCGAAATCCCCATTCGTAACAAGCGGTGTACGTCTTGGAACGCCGGCAGTTACTTCCCGTGGACTAAACACAGAGGATATGGATCAGATTGCAGAGGCAATCGCCATGATGATCAAGGAGGGTGAACCGGCAGCTGATAAAGCGTGTGCAATCGTAAAATCGCTGACAGAGAAATATCCGCTGGAGAGATAAAAGAGAATAGAATATAATTTAATAATGAATAAAAAATGAGGAACCTGTTTCGTGACAGGTTCCTCTTTTTTTGTGACCTTTGAGTTTGTTATTTTACATCATCTGCAATACGGTACAGTGTGTACGAGGTAGAAATCGTATTTTTATTTTTATCGAGATATGTGATTTTCACGATTGTCGGTGCCATAATATCACCATCACGGCTGTATGACTCATAAGAGTAAGTACCATATGTGTAAGAGTAGTCATGTCCGTAATAATATCCATAATGTCCTAACGGGATACTCTTTCCATTTTTTACAGTTTTTGTTCTCTCGGAGTTTGAATAAGTGGTTGAATAGGAAGAATTTTTTTTTGCAACTGGCTTGCTGTAAGTAGAGTATTCGATCTTCTTTAATTTATAACCCTTGTTCATTTTGACATTGACTTTGACTGAATTTTTATTGTAGACTGTCTTTGCGTAATCATATTCTTTGTTGTTAAAAGTTACACTCTTAAAAGGACTATTGTTAGAGAATGTCGGCTCGGTTACATTGACTTTGACAGTAAATTTTTTAATCTTTTTATTCTGTGCATTATATACATCAAAAGATACTGTGTATTTACCGGTTTTCTTGGCATAGACACCAACGTATCCGGAATTACTGGAGCTGGAAAGTGAAAGTCTTGTTACTTTGGCTTTCAGGTTTTTGCTCGATGTTTTGATATTTTTGATGTTTTTTCCGTTTGTACCGAGCTGTACGGAGATAGCCGAATCATTGACCATCGGATAATTTTTGTAATAAGAAACATCTACAGCCTTTGGGGCGCTTGGACCTGTTGCAGCAGATACCGGCGCAGAAGGGATCAGTAATAATCCGGCGCACAGGCAAAGTGTAAGAACAGCGCAAGTAATTTGCTTAAATAATTTCATATCAGATATCCTCCTGTTGGATTATTTTGCAAGACGGGAAATGGAATAAATACTCTCACATTCCTGCTTGGTATATTTGTCGATATAAGTAATAGTGATCTTGGTACGCGCAGCAAGTGAGGTAGAATAGTTTCTGCCGCTGGAATATGAATTATCAAATATATATGCGTACTCGCCAAGCTTTAAGGTGCTGTTGTTTTTCATTGTTTTTACAACTTCTTTACCTGCAAATTTGACAGATTTGACTGGCAGGTCATTTTTTACATATACTGTTACTTTACCCGAAGAAAGTTTGTTTCCTGATTTATCGCAGATATTATAGGTGACTTTGTATTTACCGGTTTTTTTGGCATAGAGGCCGATAGACGCAAAGGTATCCGTGTATGTATCGTCTGAACTGGTAGTATAATAGTGGGTGTTTTTTGCAATCAGATTTTTACTGCTGGTTTTGATGTTTTTGATATAACATACTTTGGCTTTTGGCAGATTGACATAGATTGCAGAACTGTCGAAAGAATTACTGGACATGCGAAGTACAGTGGTGGTCGGTTTGTTCCTGACGGCTGCGGATACCGTTGACTGCGGCTGCAGTAAAAGCATCCCGGCACAGAGACAGAAAGCTAAAAATAAGCTGACTGTTCGTTTGAAAATTTTCATAAGTGAATCCTTCTTGTTTATAAATATTTTATAGATGTTACAAAAACATTACAATATGAAGGGAAATTTTATACAATCATAAATTAAAAAATAAATAAGGGAATTTTAAGAAAATTTATAGCATTATATCAGGTAATTTTGATATGCCCAAACTTGTATTTTATGTCAGGTTATTTTATAATTGCATACAATAGATTGTGTATTTTATGAGCGGGGGGAGAGAAGAAAAAACAGAAACCCAGCCTGCCTGTAAAATATGCAGAAACGAGGAATATATGAAAAAACAGAGTAAAGGAGTTCCGACAAACCGTGATATCCGTTGGGACAGACTTGATAATACAGCACACCTTTTTCCGGTCATTGCCGGGGAGAGCATGAGCAATGTGTACAGGATCAGTGTTACACTGAAAGAGGAGATCAATCCGGAATTACTGCAGAGGGCACTTGATATGGTGCTTCCGAAGTTTGACGGGTTTAACTTAAGACTGCGGCAGGGGGTGTTCTGGTATTATTTTGAGGAAAACGGAAAAGCGGCGCCAAAGGTTCGCATGGAGAACAATTTTCCATGCAGATATATCCAGCAGAATAAAAACCGCAGTTATATGTTCCGTGTGACCTATTATAAATGCAGGATCAATCTGGAAGTATTCCATGTTTTGACGGATGGAATGGGAGGAATCAATTTCTTAAAAGAGCTGACTTACCAGTATCTGCGTCTGGCACATAAAGACCTGCAGGAAAAGCTGGGAGATTCATTAAGTGTTGATACGTCTTTGAACCGGGAAGACAGTTTCTTAAAAAATTACAAAAAAAGTTCCGCAAAAGGATACCAGACAAAAAAGGCATATCTGATCCGTGGAGAAAAGTTAAGACCGGGCGAGTTCGGCGTGATGCACGGTTATATGAAAATACCGGAGTTGAAAAGAGTCTGTCATGCGATGGGAATCAGTATCAACGAATATCTGGTAAGTGTGTACATCTGGAGCGTTTATACGGAATGTCTGCACGGCATGCCGTCAAAGTGTCCGATCCGTGTTGCGGTGCCGGTTAATCTGCGGCCGTATTTTAATTCTATTACCACGAAAAACTTTTTTGTCATGGTGTCCGCAGAATTTCATCCGACCAAAGAGACCTATACGTTTGCAGAGGTGGCTGCAATCGTGAAGGAAAGCCTGCGAAGCCAGATCAACCGGGAAAATCTTGAAAAGCTGTTTTCCTATAACGTTTCCAATGAAAAACTGCTGATTGCAAGAGTTGTGCCGCTTTTCCTGAAAAACCTTGCAATGAAGTATGTATATACAACTTCTGCACTTGCCAATACTGCGACGATCACAAATATCGGCAATATTTCCGTGACAGAAGAGTACCGCCCTTATGTGGAAATGTTTCATGCATTTCTTGCCATGTCAAAGGGGCAGCATCTGAAAGGAACGATCTGCTCTTACGGGGATACACTTGTATTCAGTTTCAGTTATGATCTTGTCGATGCGTCTGTGCAGCGTGGATTTTTCCGGAAAATAGCCTCGGACGGGATTGCGGTAGAAATAAAGAGTAATGGAGTAAATTATGAGTAAATGCAGAAATTGTAATGTGGAGATATCAGATGAAACAGAGCGCTGTCCACTCTGCGGATCCGTGTTAGAATACACAGGTGAAGTGGAGAATATGTACCCGGATGTGAGAGTGCACACCCGGAAAATGACAATGATCAGTAAAATCTATCTGTTTTGTGCACTTTTGGTTGAGGTGCTGCTCATTTATATCAATGTGGTCACCGAGTCACAGATTGCATGGAGTGCGATCACGGGGCTTGGATTCTTTTACGGATATATGCTGATCCGTTTTGCAATTCTTGGAAAGACAGGTTACCGCGCCAAAATCACGGTACTCACGCTGATGGCGATACTGATCGTGATCGCAATCGATTTTCTGGTCGGCTACCGCGGATGGTCTGTCAATTATGCATTGCCGTCGGCGATCATTTTAGTCGATGTTGGTATTATCATCTGTATGATCGTAAACCGCAGAAACTGGCAGAGCTATATGATGTGGCAGATTTTTATGATTTTATGCAGCATTGTTCCGGTAATACTGATTTTTACCGGTATCGTGACGGCACAGCTTTTTGCACTGATCGCATTTGCGTTTTCCCTGTTTCTGTTTCTTGGAACACTGATCATCGGAGACCGCAGGGCAAGGGTGGAACTGAAACGAAGATTTCATGTCCGCTGAGTTATATTTAGAATAAAAAGAACAGGAGCAATCGGATGAGAGAGAGCGAAGCGAGTATCAGGGGAAGAGTCATGAGGGACCTGATCGCCCATGTGACAAATGATCACCTGATTGGGAAAAAGATAAAAAATGGAGAACTGAGGAAAAAAATCGGGGATTCGGAGCCGCCGTGGAAATGTCCGGACTGTTTTTCATTAGATGTGATCGAGATGGATAATTTCTCCATGGAGTATTTACAGGCAAAAGAAAATCCGAATACGGAAAAAGTAATCTTACAGCTTCACGGGGGCGGATATGTCGGAGCGATGCGGAATGCATACCGTATGTTTGCCGGACTTTACTGTGAAGTCAGCCATGGAATGAGTGTTCTGACACCCGATTACCGTGTGGCACCGGAACATCCGTATCCGGCGGCTTTAGAAGATGCCTATGCCGCATACTGTTATCTGTTGGAACAGGGGTGGTTTTCCGAGCAGATCATCATCGCAGGAGATTCCGCAGGAGGCGGTCTTGCGATGGCATTATGCCATTATCTGAAAGATCACGGAAAGCAGCTTCCGTGTGGGATCGTAGCCATGTCACCGTGGACAGACCTTGCGGCGAGCGGGGAATCTTACGAGACAAACTTTGAGCGCGACCCGTTATTTGGAAAAACAAGGGACAGCCTTATTTATAATAAAGATTATATTGGGGATAACGATCCGTATAATGCTTATATTTCGCCTTTATATGGGGATTTCAGGGGATTTCCGCCGATGCTGATACAGGTTGGTTCCTATGAGATGCTGCTCTCGGATTCTGTGGATGTGGCTGCAAAAGCCAGAGAACAGGGAGTAAAAGTAAGAATCAGTATTTATGAAGGAATGTTCCACATCTTTCAGATGGCAGCAAAAATGCTGCCGGAATCTAAAAGAGCGTGGGTTGAGATCGGTAAATTTATTGATGTTTTGCTAAATGACTGACATCCATATAGACAGGGATACCGCTTTCGTATTTTACCGGAACTTCACCGAGTATGAGAGGTGAAAGGTAATCGATCAGTGGCTGTGTGACATCATTGCCTGCATCGTTGATCCATTCTCTCGGAATTGATTTTGCCTCATTTGCAATGTGGCGGATCTCGGCATGCTCATAGGCGATTTCGTACGGAGCATCGGAGATACGGCGCATTGTTACCATGGAAGCGGTAACACCTTCCTCGGAGAGAGCAACCGCTTTCTGACCGAGAGTAAAAGCCTCATCAAGATCAGTCTTTGAAGCAAGGTGTGCAGCGCAGCGCTGTAATACGTTGACTTCCACGGAACGGACTTTAACGCCTAGTTTTTCTTTGACTAAAAATTCAAGTGTTTTTCCGGCTCCGCTTAACTGGCTGTGACCAAAGGTGTCAACAGAACTTTCGGAAGCACTGATATAGTTGCCGGAAGCATCGCGGATACCTTCAGATACGGCAACGATCACGTTATTGCGCTCGAAAAGCATACGCTTTACATCCAGTAAAAAGTCCTCTTTGTCAAATGGAACCTCCGGGAGATAGATCAGATGTGGTGCTGTATTATAACCGTTTCTTGCCAGTGCAGAAGCAGCGGTCAGCCATCCGGCATCACGTCCCATGATTTCCACGATCGTCACACTTTTGACTGCATAGATAAATGTGTCATGTGCGATTTCTAAAAGAGAAGATGCGATATATTTTGCGGCAGAACCGAATCCTGGTGTATGGTCTGTCTCACAGAGATCATTGTCGATGGTCTTTGGAATACCGACAATACGCACCGGACTGCCGATTTTTTTGCCATATTCGGAGAGCTTTAAGACGGTGTCCATGGAATCGTTGCCGCCGATATAAAAGAAAGCATCAATATGGTAAGTTTCAAACTGTTTGAAAATGAATACATAGGAAGAATCATCATCTAAATAATTTGGCAGTTTGTAACGGCAGGAGCCAAGATACATTGCCGGAGTGACCTTTAAGCGGTCGAGATATTCCGAATTCTGCTGCATTAATTCAGAAAGATTCGTCAGATCGTTGTTTAAAATACCTGTGATTCCGTTTAAGGAACCATAAACCGTGTCATACATGTCAGAACGCATTACACCGTCGATCACACCGGCAAGGCTGGCATTGATCGCAACAGTAGGGCCGCCTGACTGTGCTACCATACAGTTTTTTGGACTCATAAGAAAACTCCTTTGTGTTTGATCTTCTTTTTGCAATGTCTATCATACAAAAAAAGGCACGGTTGCGCAATCATTAAATTAAATAGAAAGAGTGATGGTATACCATGAAAATATGTACATTGTGTCCTAGAATGTGCGCTGTGGACCGAAAATCCGGTGAGCGCGGCATCTGCGGACAGACCACAGAGATTAAGGTGGCGCGTGCGGCACTGCACTTCTGGGAAGAACCCTGCATTTCCGGGGAGATGGGTTCCGGTGCGGTCTTTTTTTCCGGCTGTGCACTGCACTGTGTGTTCTGCCAGAATGAAAATATTGCAAATGGCACAGCTGGTAAGGTGATAAGTACGGAGCGGCTTGGCGAAATTTTTCTGGAACTCCAGGAAAAGGGTGCAAATAATATCAACCTTGTGACACCGGGGCAGTTTGTACCACAGATCATAAAAGCGGTAGAGCTTGCAAGAAATCAGAATTTAAAGATTCCCATCGTTTATAACACCAGCAGCTATGAAAATGTGGATACGATCCGTTCTTTAGAAGGAATTGTGGATATCTATCTTCCGGATTTTAAGTATTTTGATACCGCTTTGAGTGCAAAATATTCCCATGCGCCGGATTACCCTGCTGTGGCTAAGGCGGTGATAGCGGAGATGGTGCGTCAGACTGGTGCGGCAGTTTTTGAAAACGGGGAGGATTCCCTGATGAAGCGTGGTACGATCGTGCGCCATCTGATCCTGCCGGGGTGCACGAAAGATTCCAAAGCAGTTTTGAAATATCTGCATGAAACCTATGAGAATCAAATATATATCAGTATCATGCACCAGTTTACACCGCTCTCTAACGTGAAAAAATATCCGGAATTAAACCGTAAGATCACGGATCGGGAATATGATGAGGTTATTGATTTTGCAATCGATATAGGGATTGAAAACGGTTTTATCCAGGAGGGGGAGACGGCGGAGGAGAGTTTTATTCCGGAATTTGACAATGAGGGAGTTTGAGGTTGACGCATTTTCGAATATCTCATATAATTCCATAGTAATGATGGCAATAGAGGGAGTGTGAAACGAATGAAGAGAAAAGTAAGATTCATAGCTGCACTTTTCTGCATGGGATGTCTTGTGACAGAACCTGCGGCAGACATAAAGGCTGCCGGAATCCAGGTGGCTGCTGCACAGACAACACTTTCCGCAGATAATTCGCTGGAAGTGTTATCACTTTCTGCGGGAACATTATCCCCGGACTTTACAGGAAAGACAGTACAATATACAGCTACCGTACCGAATGATGTCACAAGCGTTACAGTGACGGCAACACCGGTTAATGAATTTGCGACGGTGCAGTCGATCACAGGAAATGACAATCTGCAGGTCGGTACAAATACGATAAAAGTAGTCGTGAAGGCGCAGAACGGAGCACTCGCCCAGTATACGATCACACTGACCAGAGAAGATGGACAGACAGCAGACGGAACAGTGGATCAGCCGGCGGATGGAACAGACAGTCAGACAACAGACCAGCCGGCGGATGGAACAGACGGTCAGACAACAGACCAGCCGGCGGATGGAACAGATGGACAGGCAGCAGACCAGAACACAGAGTTTGAAACAGAAGAAGCGGAAGATGTTTCTAATATGGAATATCTCCAGCAGGAATACAATGATCTCTCTGAACAATATGCAAAAGAAAAGTCTTTTTCCAGAAATATGATGGGAATTATGGCTTTTGTGATCGCAGTACTTGTCGTTATTATTATCAATCTTCTATTGAGAGGACGTAAGAGTGACGACTGGGATGAGGAAGAGGATGACTGGGACTGGAAGTCCGAAAAACAGGGAAAGGATCAGGACGCAGAAGATGATACTGATCTGGAAGAAGATGATAATATAGAAGAGAATCCTGGCGTGGAAGAAGATGATTTGGAAGTAGATGATCCGGAAGACGCTGACTGGGAGGAGGAAGAAACACAGAGAAAAGGATTTTTCCACAGAAAACCAAAAGAAAAAGTGGAAGAAGAGCCGGATGATGTGGAAGAAAACGATACAGAGAACGAAGTCGGCGTATCAAAGATCCATAAAGTGCGTGCGGGATTGTTTGGACGTGGCATGTCTGACGATCTTGACGATGAGGACTGGGAAGAGGACGAAGATTTCCTGCCGGTAGAAAGAAAAAAACCGGAAGAAAAACAGCGCACGGAGAGAAAAGAAAAACCGGAGGAGAAACAAAGGCCGGAGAGAAAAGAAAAGCCGGAGCGGAAACATACTCCGGAGAAAAAACACATTCCGAGAGAAGAAGAGGAAGAAGATGATTTAGAGATCATCGATTTAAATGATTTATAAATAGAAAAAGAATGGAGAAACTATGCAGATACGATATACATCAAAAGCAAAAAAAGCAATCGATCAGGCTTCAAAGATGTCGAAATCACTGCATCATCATTATATCGGAACGGAGCATATCCTGATCGGACTTTTAAAAGAAGGAACGGGCGTCGCTGCGCAGGTATTAAATGATAATGGAGTAGAACTTGACAAAGTCATGCAGCTGATCGAGGAACTCATTGCACCGGATGCACAGGTGCTGACGGCAGAGGCTAAGGAATATTCGCCGAGGGCACTGCAGGTGTTAGAAGGGGCAGCAAGGGAGGCAGCGCGTTTTCATGCAGAGGAGATCGGGACGGAGCATATCCTGATCGCGATGATGAAAGAGACAGAGTGTGTGGCATCCCGCCTTTTAAATACCTTAGCGGTCAATATCCAGAAAATGTATGTGGATATCCTGATCGCAATGGGAGAAGATGCGAGCCTGTACAAAGAAGATTTCATGAATGGTAAG
>OOAW01001453.1_pt1 | contig 10731 bp, 9 predicted proteins | sample 1671861 | NCBI WGS metagenome assembly OOAW01 (sample SAMN06348200, study PRJEB24527) | human gut metagenome | reverse complement strand
CGTTGTATCTGCGGACCTACATAGTTCGGATTATATCCGCCACTCTTCGGACTCAACGAACGAATTCCTTTCGGAGTGAGCAGCTCTTTGGTCACAATATCAAGCACCTGTTTCTTTTGTGCACGATCCAAAGGAGAATAATCAAACGCTACGGTAAATATCATGTTAGGACGTACACTCCAATCCATCATATTACCGTCTACATAATCAAGCAGATAACCATATTCGTTACGGAATACCTCGACAAAAGACTTTCCGGTTACTTCTGCCTGCGCATCAAGTTCATCCGCCAAGTATACGTCTCCTCCTTCGCGCACCAAATCAGCTATAAAACGCAACGCATTATACCACAACGCATTAAATTCAACAATATACCCCGTACGAGGAATCACCGGATGTCCGTTCACTGTAGAATTCATCCATGTAATCGCCTTATCCGTACCGTTGGCAAAAAGTAATCCATTATCATGCAAGAAAAGATTCTCATGTTTCCGCTGACGAATAAACTCCATTATATCTTTCAGAAGTTCTCCGTATTTCTGACGACATTGCTCACGGGAAGTTTCTTTTGCATATTGCTGCAAAGCCCAGACAGCCCAAAGCAAAACGTCAGGATGCTCCATTTCATAAATCTTGTAGCCTACTGGTTCTTCATTTATAAAATTGCGAATTGCCTTTTCCGCCGTTTTCATCACATCCTCAAACTGATCGACCTCATCGAGCGCAAGCGTCAGTCCCGGCAGGGCAATGAACATATCACGTGCACGACATTTAAACCACGGATAACCGGCAAGAATATAATGTTCGTCTTCCTGCTGGTTATGGAACTGATGAGCGGAATTCTTCAGACAATGGTAAAAGCTATCACGAGGGGTACGATCAAGCACTTCAGCCTCAAATGTTTGTTTCAATCTACGGGGAGTCACTTCTGAAGTTCCGGCAGAGAATACGATGCTCTCCCCCTTCTTTATATCCACCTCAAAATAACCGGGAACATAAAGGTCTTCATTGAAGTCATACCCACGCTCTTGTTCTTTCGGGTATTCAATACCCCGATACCAGTCAGGCATGAAATGAAACTCACACTTTTTATTCAACTGCATATATAGTTCCGGATATCCGGGATACATACAGGTTTTAATACCATTTTCCACAAGTTGATACTCGCGGTTTGCCTGCGCATTTTCATGTGTGTACTCACGTACACTCCTGAAAGCGAGGAACGGGCGGAAGCGCAAAGTCGTAGCCGAATGCGCATCCAGCAAAGTATAACGAATCAGGATTCTATTTTCATGATGTACAAAGATTTTTTCTTTGCGGAGGATAACACCTCCGACACGGTAAGTTGTTGCCGGGATATGCTCACAATCAAACTCGCGGATATACTTGTGTCCGTTAGGACTAAAGTTGTTTCCCTGATATTTGTGCAATCCCAAGTTAAACTCCGCACCGTGTTGAATTACCGTTTCATCAAGAGAAGATAGCAGCACATGATTTTCATCGTCGATATTGGGAACTGGAATTACCAACAGGCCGTGATATTTGCGTGTGTTACAATCAACAATCGTCGTACAATGATAAGCTCCTGCTTTGTTCGTCCGGAGGATTTCTCTTTGAAGAGACTCTTCCAGATTCGTCATGAGGGTCTTGTCAAATCGTAAATAACTCATAGTTGTGCATTATTAAAGGTTAATTTATTGGTCATTATATCATATATCTATTTATTGTTACATACCGCATATATGGGCTGTAGCATCATATACAACGGGTATAACGCCCAAATGTACAAATTATAGATAAAAACAAAAATAAAAAGGCTTTTTATTTTCAGATTTTGTGCAAATATTCGTAGTATTGCGTAAAATATCTAAAGAAAAGAATGTCATGAAGCAAGATATTCAGCGTATCATGCTGGCTGCAGCAAAGCCTTTGTTTCTTATTTTTATTCTCTATATACTCAAGATTATGGAAGTCGGAATGGACTGGGACTTCTCTCGCTTGGGGGTATATCCTATGGAGAAACGGGGGCTGGTAGGTATTTTAACTCACCCATTGATACACAGCGGATTTAGTCATTTACTGGCAAATACAATTCCTTTATTTTTCTTGTCATGGTGTCTTTTTTACTTTTACCGGGGGATAGCAGGTAAGATTTTTATCCTAATCTGGTTCGGAGGCGGACTACTTACTTTCCTGATTGGAAAACCGGGATGGCACATTGGTGCCAGCGGATTAATTTACGGACTTGCCTTCTTTCTCTTTTTCAGTGGTATTCTCCGCAAATATGTTCCACTCATTGCCATCTCTTTACTTGTCACCTTTTTATATGGAGGGATTATATGGCATATGTTTCCTTATTTCTCCCCCACCAATATGTCGTGGGAAGGACATCTTAGCGGAGGAATTATGGGAACACTCTGTGCTTTCGTTTTCGTAAATCACGGACCGCAACGCCCGGAACCTTTTGCGGACGAAATGGAAGAGGAAGAAAATACAGAAGAAGAAACAACAGCAGCAGCAGAAGAAGAAGAAGAAACGTTATAAATGCCAACTCGTGCCACCACATTGGCACACTTGTGACATCAAAGTGGCACGATTGCGACAAAGACATGTCACAGTTGTGCCAACACGATGGCACATCCGATACAATAGCTTTCAATTTAATAAGAAAATCAAGACCGATGCAACGCCTCAATCAATAACGTTATATTGGCTGTAAACAACCTCACAGAAATAGCTAATAAGATGATACCAAAGAATTTACGAATAATATAGATGCCTCCTTTTCCCAGGAAACGTTCTACACGACCGGTCATACTCACTACAAAGTAAACCCAGATCATATTCAAGACTAAAGCTATAATGATATTAACACTGGCATATTCTGCCCGAAGAGAAAGCAAAGTGGTGAAAGCTCCGGCACCTGCCAACAGAGGAAAGACAAGCGGCACCAAAGTTGCTTCTTTGATAGGACCCTGGTTCTTGAAAATCTCAATATCCAGAATCATCTCCAAAGACATAAGGAAAATGACAAATGCACCGGCTACTGCAAACGATTCAATATCTACATGAAAGAGTTTCAGCATCATATCTCCCGCATAGAAAAATCCGATCAGCAAAGCAAAAGAGATGACAGTAGCTTTCATTGCATTCACATCTTTCCCTTTTTCTTTCAGGTTAATTATAATAGGTATAGAGCCGATAATATCTATCACGGCAAAAAGTACGATAAACGCACTAATCATCTGCTGCCAATTGAAGCCTGCGAACATAATTCCCTCCTTTTTTTCTGCAAATATACTCTATTTTTATGCATTCAAACAATAAAAAAAACAAAAAGAACGGTCAGATGTTGACAGCAGTATTGTATTATGAGTAAATTTGTACGATTAACAAGAGATTACAACATATGGAAACAATGTTCGACACTTTGCTCCAATTGCCTTTATTTCAAGGTCTTTGTCATGAAGATTTCACAAGTATTCTGGATAAGGTCAAGCTACACTTTATCAAGCATAAAGTGGGAGAAACTATCATAGAGAGTGGTAGTCCGTGTAAACAACTCTGCTTCCTATTAAAAGGAGAGGTTTCTATCGTCACAAGTTCCAAAGAAAATATATACACCGTCATCGAACAGATGGAAGCACCTTATCTGCTGGAACCACAGTCGTTGTTTGGCATGAATACCCATTACACTTCTGCTTATGTGGCACATACGGAAGCGCATACCGTCAGTATCAGCAAAGCATTCGTACTTAGCGACCTGTTCAAATATGAAATATTCCGGCTGAACTATATGAACATCGTAAGTAACCGGGCACAAAATCTTTACTCACGTTTATGGGAAGAGCCGACACAGGATTTAAGAGAGAAAATCATTCGCTTTTTCCTGTTACATTGTGAAAAGGCGCAGGGAGAAAAGATATTCAAAGTAAAAATGGACGACCTTGCCCGCTACTTAGATGATACCCGGTTGAATACATCGAAAGCACTCAACGAGCTACAAGACAAAGGATTATTAGAGTTACGCCGGAAAGAGATTCTTATTCCGGACGCACAAAAGCTGGTAAGCGAGTAGATACGGACTGAGCAATCAAAAAAAACTATCCATCATAAAAATAGCCTCAACGGAAATTCCTGTTGAGGCTATTTTTATGATGGATAATGTTATTATTCCCATTCAATGGTTGCTGGCGGCTTGGAACTGATATCATAGGTTACACGGTTCACTCCTTTCACCTTATTAATAATATCATTCGATACCTTACCCATAAATTCATAAGGTAAATGTGCCCAATCAGCCGTCATGGCATCTGTAGATGTCACAGCACGCAAAGCAACCGCTCTTTCATAAGTACGTTCATCTCCCATTACGCCCACAGACTGTACCGGCAACAAGATAACTCCTGCCTGCCATACTTTATCATACAATCCCCAGTCACGCAATCCCTGGATGAAGATATCGTCAGCATCCTGCAGAATACGTACTTTTTCAGGAGTAATATCTCCCAAAATACGCACTGCCAGTCCCGGTCCCGGGAACGGATGACGAGTAATCAGATGCTCCGGCATACCCAGCTCACGACCTACCCGGCGCACTTCATCCTTAAATAACAAACGAAGCGGTTCACACAACTTCAGATTCATCTTTTCAGGAAGACCGCCTACATTATGATGGCTCTTTATCACTGTGCCCGTAATAGACAATGACTCAATACAATCCGGATAAATGGTACCCTGCGCCAGCCATTTCACGTCTTTTATCTTGTGAGCCTCCACATCAAATACATCGATGAAGCCCTTACCTATAATCTTACGCTTACTTTCCGGTTCAGCCACACCAGCCAGTTCTGCGAAGAACTTTGCGCTGGCATCAACGCCAATCACATTCAGACCGAGACACTCGTAATCCTTCATCACATTCTTGAACTCATTCTTACGTAGCATACCGTGATCTACAAAGATACAAGTCAAGTTCTTACCGATAGCCTTGTTTAACAACACTGCTGCAACTGAAGAATCAACTCCGCCACTCAAACCGAGAACGACTTTATCATCCCCCAACTGCGCTTTCAGCTCGGCAACCGTACTTTCAATGAAAGAAGCCGGCGACCAGTCTTGTTTGCAACCGCAAACATCTACCACAAAGTTCTTCAGGATTTGAGTTCCGTCTTCACTATGGAATACTTCCGGATGGAATTGAACACCCCACACTTGCTCACCTTCTACCTGATAAGCAGCAATCTCGACTTTATCTGTTGAAGCTATTTTCTTGAAATTATCAGGAATAGCAGTAATCGTATCTCCATGACTCATCCATACCTGCGATCCATCACGTACACCTTTAAATAGCACATTATCTTTGCAGAAAGAAGTCAAGTGAGCACGTCCATATTCGCGTGTTCCGGCTGGTTCCACTTTTCCGCCATTGGTGTATGACATAAATTGTGCACCATAACAAATACCCAATATCGGATATTTACCACGAATTTCACTCAAATCTACTTTGAAAGCATCTTTATCGTAAACCGAGAAAGGACTTCCGGAGAGAATGACTCCTTTAATAGTAGGGTCTTCTTTAGGAAATTTGTTATAAGGAACAATTTCACAATACGTATCCAATTCACGTACACGACGGCCTATAAGCTGTGTTGTCTGCGAACCGAAATCAAGAATTATTATTTTTTCCTGCATATCAATGGTTGGATTTTGAATAAATTGAGTTGCAAAAGTAGAAAAAAGTACGCAATCTATATTAATAATGAAGAGAAAAATAAAGGAGATTCACAAGTTTATACTTGGAATCTCCTTTATTTTAATTAGAATCAACTATTCTTTTCTTTCAGCAAATCGCGTATCTCCGTCAACAAGACTTCTTCCTTCGTTGGTGCAGGAGGAGCCGGAGGAGTAGCTGGCACTTCTGCCTGTTTTTTAGTTGTCAGTTTCGTAATCAACCGTATAAATAAGAATATAGCAAAAGCAATAATCAGAAAATCAAAGGTGGCTTGCAGAAACTGACCATAATCCAATGTCACAGCCGGAGCTATCTCCTTACCGTCAGCACCGATCTCCGCCGCTTTCATCACCCATTTCAAATCCGTAAAGTTCACACCGCCAACCAGTAAACCAATCGGAGGCATAATAACATTAGCAACCAATGATGATACGATTTTTCCAAACGCACCACCAATAACTACACCGACAGCCATGTCTATGACGTTACCTTTCATAGCAAACGCCTTAAAGTCCTGTAAAAATGTGCTCTTTCCCATCTTTTTTCAATATTTAATGTGAATTTAATATGCGAATATAAAAACATTTTTGTAATTTTGCACCGCATTTGAAAATAAAACAAGTGCGCAGGTCGAGAGATATTTGAACAAATATTATAAAACCCTTAAAAGTTTAAACAAAATGATTAAAGTAGGTATTAATGGATTCGGACGTATCGGACGTTTCGTTTTCCGCGCTGCAATGGAGAGAAACGATATTCAAATCGTAGGTATCAATGACCTTTGCCCGGTTGATTACTTGGCTTACATGCTGAAGTATGACACAATGCACGGACAGTTCAACGGTACTATCGAAGCAGATGTTGAAAACAGCAAACTGATCGTTAACGGTCAAGCTATCCGTATCACAGCTGAAAGAAATCCGGCTGATTTGAAATGGAATGAAGTAGGTGCAGAATACGTTGTTGAATCTACAGGTTTGTTCTTGAGCAAAGACAAAGCTCAGGCTCACATCGAAGCTGGTGCAAAATATGTTGTAATGTCAGCTCCTTCTAAAGATGACACTCCGATGTTCGTTTGCGGTGTAAACGAAAAGACATACGTAAAAGGTACTCAATTTGTATCTAACGCTTCTTGTACTACTAACTGTTTGGCTCCTATCGCTAAAGTATTGAACGACAAGTTCGGTATCCTTGACGGTTTGATGACTACAGTTCACTCTACAACTGCTACTCAGAAAACAGTTGACGGTCCTTCTATGAAAGACTGGAGAGGTGGTCGTGCTGCTTCTGGTAACATCATCCCGTCTTCAACAGGTGCTGCTAAAGCTGTAGGTAAAGTTATTCCTGAATTGAACGGTAAATTGACTGGTATGTCTATGCGTGTTCCGACTTTGGACGTATCTGTAGTTGACTTGACAGTTAACTTGGCTAAACCGGCTACTTACGCTGAAATCTGCGCTGCAATGAAAGAAGCTTCTGAAGGCGAATTGAAAGGTATCCTGGGTTACACTGAAGATGCAGTAGTTTCTTCTGACTTCTTAGGTGACGCTCGTACTTCTATCTTCGACGCTAAAGCAGGTATCGCTTTGACTGATACTTTCGTTAAAGTTGTATCTTGGTATGACAACGAAATCGGTTACTCTAACAAAGTTCTTGACTTGATCGCTCACATGGCATCAGTTAACGCTTAATTAGAAGCTTGAACCATATAGAAAACCGCTGCGGGAAACCGTAGCGGTTTTTTTATACATTTCATTTTATATATTGTTAAAAAGCAACGTGTTATCCGTTGAATAAGCGACAATTTTAGTAGCTTTGTACTTCTATGGAGAGATTATTAATAACATTGATACTAGTTTGCACTATGAGCAATATAACAAACGCCCAGAATCCTTTCTACGGGCAATACCATACGCCGCACGGAACCGTGCCGTTCGACCGGATTGAAACTGAACATTATGAGCCTGCTATCCTCGAAGGAATCAAGCTGCAAAATGCTGAAATAGAGGCTATCATACAGAATCCGGAAAAGGCTGATTTTAGCAATACGATAGAAGCTTTCGAAGAATCAGGGGAATTACTGGATAAAGTAGTTGCCGTCTTCGGCAATATGTTGAGCGCAGAAACGAATGACGATCTGCAAGAACTCGCTCAAAAGATTATGCCGTTGCTTAGTGAACACAGCAATAATATCACACTGAATGAAAAGTTATTCGCACGTGTGAAAGAAGTGTATAACCAAAAAGAGACTTTGCAACTGACACAGGAACAAAAACAGTTACTGGAAAATGCATACAACAGTTTTGTTCGTCATGGTGCCAATTTGGAAGGAGAAGCGCGGGAAGAATACCGTCGTCTGACTACCGAATTGAGTAAATTGACGCTTACCTTCAGTGAAAACAACCTGAAAGAGACGAATGCTTATCAAATGCTGTTAACGAAAAAAGAGAGCCTCGCCGGACTACCTGAAATTATCATAGAAGCAGCTGCAGAAACGGCCAAGAACGAAGAAAAAGAAGGATGGGCATTCACACTTCACGCTCCGAGCTATATTCCTTTCATGACGTATTCTGACAATCGGGATTTACGTCAAAAACTCTATATGGCTTATAATACCAAATGTACACACGATAACGAATTCAATAATATCGACATCGTAAAAAAGATAGCCAATACACGCATGAAAATAGCCCAGTTACTGGGATACAAAGATTATGCGGAATATACGCTAAAGAAAAGAATGGCTGAAAACAGCAAGTCGGTATACAAGCTGCTCAACCAACTGCTGGAAGCATACACTCCTACTGCACAACAAGAATATAAAGAGATACAAGAACTGGCTCGCGAAGAACAGGGAGCTGATTTCGTTGTCATGCCTTGGGACTGGAGTTATTATTCAAATAAACTAAAGGACAAAAAATTCAATATCAACGAAGAAATGCTCCGCCCTTACTTCGAACTGGAACAAGTGAAGAAAGGGGTGTTTGGCTTGGCAGAAAAGTTATATGGAATCACTTTCCGGAAAAATACAGAAATTCCGGTTTACCATAAAGAGGTAGAAGCCTTTGAAGTGTTTGATAAAGACGGTAAATTTTTAGCCGTCTTATACACCGATTTCCATCCGCGTCCGGGAAAGCGGGCCGGAGCCTGGATGACGAGTTATAAGGACCAATGGATAGATAAAAAGACCGGTAAAAACAGCCGCCCTCATGTATCCGTTGTGATGAACTTCACCAAGCCAACCGAGAATAAGCCCGCTTTATTGACTTTCAATGAAGTAGAAACATTCTTGCATGAGTTCGGGCATAGTCTGCACGGTATGTTTGCCAATTCTACTTACAGGAGTTTAAGTGGAACCAATGTATATTGGGATTTCGTGGAGCTTCCCTCGCAAATTATGGAAAATTTCGCCATAGAGAAAGATTTCCTCAATACCTTTGCCCGCCATTATCAGACGGGAGAAGTATTGCCGGATGAATTGATAAAACGCCTTGTAGATGCATCAAACTTCAATGTTGCGTATGCTTGTCTACGACAAATAAGTTTCGGTTTACTTGATATGGCATGGTATACGCACAACACTCCTTTTGAAGGAGATGTGAAAGCTTATGAACAAGAAGCCTGGAAGGATGCGCAAATATTGCCGGTAGTACAAGAAGCTTGTATGAGTACGCAATTCTCCCACATCTTTGCCGGTGGATATGCCGCCGGATACTATAGCTACAAATGGGCGGAAGTATTGGATGCCGACGCATTTTCATTATTCAAGCAAAAAGGGATATTCAATCAGGAAGTGGCAGACTCATTCCGCAATAATATTCTGTCGAAAGGAGGAACGGAACATCCGATGATACTTTATAAACGTTTCCGCGGACAGGAACCGAGCATTGATGCTTTGCTAATCAGAAATGGGATAAAGAAATAAGTATTAAGTTATTAGATATTAAATATGAAGAGAAGTATATTTCAAATAGTAGGATTGCTTTTATTGCTTCCTTTATTTTCAGGATGTAATGATTCGGACGATGTAGCTGCTATCTTTACAGGAAAAACCTGGAAACTAAATTATATCACAGTAGATGGAGGTCATGAGATGTTTGGCTTTTGGGAGAATGAAGAACAAGAGAAAGCAAGTATTAAAGAGCTTAATAAAAACGGTACATATAATATTGTATTTGATGGCACAGTAGATGGAGATGTTATTAACGGAAATATAAAAGGAACTGTAATTGCAACCAGTACTTTTGAAGGAAAATGGAATGCCAACGCCAAAAACAATAGCTTCAAAGCTACAGTTACCACTGCAGGTAGTTATGGCGACGACAAACTCGCCAAAAATTTTATAGAGGGGCTTAATGCAGCTACATCTTACGAAGGAGATAGTAATAACTTATACCTTTTATACAAACCGGCATCCGGTAAACAAACTTTCCGTATGGTTTTCCGGGTAGTAAGCAGTAAATAGTAAACAACATGGACACTGAAAAGAAACAATTAGAACTTGACAAACGTTATATACGTATGGCCAGTATATGGGCTGAAAATTCCTATTGTCAACGCCGTAAAGTAGGAGCTTTAATTGTTAAGGATAAAATGATTATCTCCGACGGATATAATGGAACACCTTCCGGATTCGAGAATGTATGTGAAGATGAAAACAACCTGACAAAACCATACGTTCTGCATGCGGAAGCCAATGCCATTACCAAAATAGCACGTTCAAACAACAGTAGCGACGGTGCTACCATGTACGTCACCGCCTCTCCTTGCATCGAATGTGCAAAGTTAATCATACAGGCAGGAATCAAACGGGTAGTTTATTCCGAACATTACCGCCTGGAAGATGGAATAGAGTTATTAAAACGGGCGGGAATCGAAGTTATCTACACTGAGTTGGATAACAATTCCTCTCCAAATAAATAAGAAGACGAACGTTTTAAAAAGGAATAGACATGAGTACAAAAAACTCTTCACGTTTTACACCTGTCATCATAGCA
>OOAW01001448.1_pt1 | contig 10764 bp, 13 predicted proteins | sample 1671861 | NCBI WGS metagenome assembly OOAW01 (sample SAMN06348200, study PRJEB24527) | human gut metagenome | reverse complement strand
TTCTTGTGGGGTAATATTTCCGCCACCATCATGAACAAAGTTAGTTAAGTCTTCTTTTTGCTTATCATTAATATGTTTTGGAATAACAATATTAACTGTAGTAATTTGATCACCATTACCATTACCGCGAAGATAAGGTACACCTTGACCACGAAGAGTAAATTTCTTGTTAGGTTGCGTACCTGCTGGAATAGTTAATTTTGCATCCCCGTGAACTGTTTTAACAGTAATCTCATCACCTAAAGTAGCTTGAGCAAATGAAATTGGTACTTCTGTATAAATATTTTGACCACGACGTTCAAAGTCCTTAGAAGGCTTAACGCGATAGCTAATATACAAATCACCGTATGGGCCACCATTACGTCCAGCTTCACCTTGACCTTGATAACGAAGTTGTTGACCATTGTCAATACCCGCTGGAATATCAACTTCAATGGTATTCTTGCGTTCAACGGTACCTTTACCACCGCAAGTCTTACATGGATGTTCAATAATTACACCACGTCCATTACACTTGTCACAAGTGGTTTGGCGACGAATCATACCTAGCATTGATTGTTGGGTAACGGTCATTACACCAGTACCATGACATTTATCACATGTAATAGGATGAGTACCTTTTTCACAACCATTACCGCCACAGTTTTCACAAGTTTCATCACGGGTATAGCTAACTTGCGTCTTTTTACCATTAATTGCATCCATAAAGTCAATAGTTAATGTATAATCCAAATCTTGACCACGTTGTGGTTGCATTGGATCTACCCTTTGCTGACGAGCACCTTGGCCAAAGATATCACCAAAAATGTCACCAAAGTCGCCAAAACCAGAGGTATCAAACCCAGCGCCCCCGAATCCTTGACCTGCACCACCAAAGCCACCTTGACCATTTACACCAGCAGAGCCAAATTGATCATACTGTGCACGCTTTTGCTTATCGTGTAAAACTTCATAAGCTTCGTTTACTTGCTTGTATTTTTCTTCTGCACCAGGTTCATGATTCAAGTCTGGGTGATATTTTTTCGCTAACTTACGATATGCTTTACTAATTTCTTGATCACTGGCGTCCCGATCTACGCCAAGTACTTTGTAGTAATCTTCTTGTGCCATGCAACTGAACTCCTTATCGTTTTCAAAAGAAAAGAACTACTCAATGGGTAGTTCTTTTCTCTTTTTGTTTAATTATAAACCCATTACTTGTTAGGATCTACCTTATGGAATTCACCATCTTGGGCACCACCATTGTTACCATCATTTGGGTTGCCGCCTTGAGGACCTGCTTGACCAGCTGCACCTTGAGCACCACCCTTTTGTTGGTAGAGCTTAACAGCTAAATCTTGAGCAGCTTTTGATAAAGCATCTTTCTTTTCTTTCATTTCGTCCAAGTTATTATCTTTTTGAGCTTTCTTCAAGTCATCAAGAGCTTCTTGAACCTTCTTAGTATCTTCGTCAGATACCTTACCCTTAGTTTCCTTCAAAGTCTTTTCAGTTGTAAAGATCAATTGATCAACTTCATTTCTGAGATCTGCTTCATCTTTACGTTTCTTGTCTTCTTCAGCGTGTTCTTCAGCGTCTTTTTGCATACGTTTGATTTCTTCATCTGATAAACCAGATGAACTCTTAATGGTAATCTTTTGTTCCTTACCAGTACCCATATCCTTAGCAGATACATTTACGATACCATTTTTATCGATATCAAAGGTAACTTGAATTTGAGGAACGCCACGTGGTGCAGGTGGAATATCAGTTAATTCAAATCGACCAAGTGTCTTATCATCTGCAGCCATTGGACGTTCACCTTGTAATACATGAACATCTACAGCTGGTTGATTATCTGCAGCAGTTGAGAAGATTTGACTCTTTGAAGTTGGAATAGTAGTGTTTCTGTCAATTAATTTGGTGAACACACCACCCATAGTTTCAATACCAAGTGATAATGGAGTAACATCAAGTAAAACAATGTCTTTAACGTCACCTGAGATAACACCACCTTGAATAGCTGCACCTAATGCTACAGCTTCATCAGGGTTAATTGAGTGGTCAGGTTCCTTGCCAGCCCATTCCTTAACTGCCTTTTGTACAGCAGGAATACGAGTTGAACCACCGTTTAAGATAACCTTATCAATATCGTTAACAGTAAGGCCTGCGTCCTTTAATGCATTGTCAAATGGAATTTTAGTCTTTTCTACCAAGTCATTAGTTAATTCATCAAACTTAGCACGAGTCAAATCAGCTTCAAGGTGAAGTGGACCACTTTCACCTGCAGAAATAAATGGAAGTGAAATGTGAGTTGATGATACACCTGACAAGTCTTTCTTAGCCTTTTCTGATGCATCCTTTAAGCGTTGCATAGCCATCTTATCCTTAGATAAGTCAACGCCATTTTCATCCTTAAAGTTCTTGATAAGCCAATCCATAATACGGTTATCAAAGTCATCACCACCAAGGTGAGTATCACCGTTAGTTGACAATACTTGGAAGACACCGTCACCTAACTGAAGAACGGAAACGTCGAAAGTACCACCACCAAGGTCATATACTAAAACCTTTTCGTCGTCATCATCTTTGTCCAAGCCGTAAGCCAATGCTGAAGCAGTTGGTTCGTTGATAATTCTTTGAACATTTAAACCAGCGATCTTACCAGCATCTTTAGTAGCTTGACGTTGAGCATCGTTGAAGTAAGCAGGAACAGTAATAACTGCGTCTTTAACTTCTTCACCTAAGTAATCTTCTGAAAACTTCTTAATGTATTGCAAAATAAATGCAGAAATTTCTTGTGGTGTATAGCTCTTGTCGCCAACCTTAACCTTGTAATCAGCTTCACCCATGTGACGCTTAATTGAAACAATAGTGTTAGGGTTAGTAATAGCTTGACGCTTTGCTACTTCACCAACTTGAATTTCACCATCTTTAAATGCAACTACAGATGGAGTAGTACGATTACCTTCTGGATTAGTAATAATCTTAGGTTCTTTACCTTCAAGAACTGCAACTGCTGAGTTAGTAGTTCCGAGGTCAATACCAATAACTTTTGACATTTATAAATTTCCTCCCTATTGTGCAACTACAACCATTGCTGGTCTTAGTGTACGATCCTTATATTGATATCCTTTTTGTAAAACCTGAACGACGTGATCTTTTTGATCATCATTTTCAGCTGCCACGGTTTGTACAGCTTGATGTAATGTCGGATCAAATTTAACGCCATCAGCCTCAATCTCAACAACACCGTGATCTTTCATTGCTTTAACAAGTGCATCAAGGGTCATCTGAACACCCTTTTTCAATTGTTTAGATACATCATCATCGGCTTCTACACTTAACGCTCTTTCCAAATTGTCCATCGCAGGCAAAACATCTTTAGCTAAGCTTTGAGATTCATATTTGATAAGTTGCGCACGTTCTTTGGTATAACGGTTTTGCATATTTTGAATTTCCGCTTCACTACGCAAATACTTATCTTCTAAGTCTTTATTTTTTTCTTTTAAATCAGCTATTTCTTTAGCTAACTTCTGATCTTCATTATTCTTTTGTGTTTCTTCGCCTTTAGCTGCTTCTTTTTTCACTGCTTTTTTAGGCTTAGAAGTGTTTTCTTCTTTATCCAAATTCTTTTCACTTGGAAACTCTTCTTTACTCACGGCTAACCTCCTCTATTGAAATTTGCCGTAATAATCAAGTAACTTCTTAGCTAATTCATTTCTGAAATATTCTAGAAGTCCGATCATCTGCGAATATGGCATGTTAGTTGGACCTAATAAAGCAATTGTCCCTTTACCATGAGAACCAACATTATACTCAGCAGTCAGCAAACTGTAATTTTTTAATAGATCATTTGGTAATTCTGATCCTAATTTAACTTTAATTGGATAATTTTTATCTTTGGAATCTGCTTTACTATCCATCAAATTAGAAAACAAATTATCATGATCGATCAATTCATAAAGTGAACGAATATCCTTCACATTATGCTCAGATGTATTATTTAATAGATTTATTTGTCCATCAACATACATCTGCTCACTAGCAGCATCTTTTAAAACGTCTTCAACTAAACTAAGCAGCTCAGTCACATGTTCTCCACCTAGCTCACTTTTAGCAAGTTCACTAAGTAAAGAAACATTTATTTCGTTTAAACTCTTACCAACTAACTGATCATTAATCATATGAACAGCTTTTTCAATTTCTTCCCCATAAATATTATGAGGTAAAGCATAAACCTGGTTCTGAACATTGCCATCACTTGTGACCAGAATTGCCATTACCTGTCTTGAGGATAATGGAACAATTCTAAAGCCTGTAACTTTAACGTCACGTTTCTCAGGTCCTTCAGCAAATGCAGTATAATTGGTTAGATCTGATAAAATTCTTGCCGCTTCTTGGACAATTTCGTTTACCTGATGAAAAGGTCGATCTAGTTGACTTCCAATTGTATTATAAACGGACTCCGGTAATTTAAGCGGCTCAACCAAGTTATCAAGATAATAGCGATATCCTTCACTTGAAGGAATACGGCCACTAGAAGAGTGAGTTTTTTCAATTAGCCTCTGATCTTCTAGAACTGCCATTTCATTACGAATAGTCGCACTTGATACTTTGATTGGCAACTGATTCATCACCGTCTTAGAACCAACTGGTTCATGTGTCTGTGTGAAGTCCATAATTATCGTTTTTAAAATAAGTTCTTGACGTTCGGTCAACATTATATATCGCCCTCACTTTTAGCACTCACATCTATCAGGTGCTAACAGATTATATTATACTAGAAATTAGCAATAATGCAACCCAACTGCTAATTTTTGATAGAGCCTTACAGCGTCAAGTGTTTAGAGCATTAGTTAATAATTTTGCTCCGAATTTTGCTCTTTTTGGCTTACATTTGCATAAATTCACCAAAAATATTAGCTGTTTCTTTCTTATCAGATTCGCTTACATGAGTATATATGTCCATAGTTGTTTTAATAGACCCATGACCTAAACGAGCCTTTACATCTTCCATAGATGCACCCGCTTTAAATAATAATGATGCGTGCGTATGTCTAAAACCGTGTAACTTAATATGTCTTAGATTTTCTTTTTTACAAAGAGTTACATTCCAATAATTAACTACATTGGCACGTAAATAACTATTATTTTTATTGTTAAATACCAGTTGTTCTTTGCTTAATGGATTGAGACCAAGCTTAAATAAGTCTCTTCTTTGCTGAAAACGCCACTCTTTCAACGTCTTAACAGTTTGTGGCGCTAACTCAATAGTTCTATAACTATTAGATGTTTTAGGCGTATTAATTACTAATCTGTTTTTCTCACCAGTTGAAACAGTTTTATTTACGTCTAGCGTCCCATTATTTAAATCAATATCAGACCATTTTAGAGCCAACGCCTCACCTACTCTTAAACCTGTATATGCTAAAAGCTGAAACATTGTATAAACCTTTAAAGGCTTATCTTTCTTGCATTTATTCAAATATTCCAGAAGTTCAGCCTTTGTATAAAAATCATCAAATTGCTTTTTAACGACTTTCTTTTTAGGCTTATATACTTTTCGCATTGGATTACGTTCCAAAACGTCAATACGAACCGCATAATCTAGAAACTTAGTAGTGTAAACAAATAATGCATCAAATGTAGCATAGCCACATTGAGTAAACCATTTATTAACGATATTTTGACACTTCAAAGGTGTTAGCTTATCAAGATAAACATTTCCAATATCTTTTAAAATATGATTTTCAAAATACTTGCTTACATTGACCCACGTTGTTTCCTTAACAGTTTTTTTATAGATGCTAAGCCAAACATCATAATAGAATTTACTAAATTTGTAACGTCTGCTATTTAAACTAGTATATTCTCCGTTTCTTATTTTTTTCTGTATTTCTTGATAGCTTTGCAAAGCATCTTCATAGCTTTTAAAACTACCTTTACGAACTTGAATGGAACGCCCTGTAGTTTCGTCTTTACCAACATAAATCGAAAACTTGTAACGTTTTTTGCCTCTAGGTGTCGTGTACTCTTTAATATTATTATTCATAGTTTCTACCCTCTTTATCGCTGTTGGCGCAAACGAGCTTATCAAAGGATTTTAACTATAAACGTGTATTATCATCCCAACATTAAAGGGATGCCAAACACTGATTAATTAACGGCTTAATGCCAAATGCATCCCCACAAAAAGGGATGCAAGTATTTATTCATTCTCAAATTTACTTAAAATATTTTCTATTTTTGTTATTCGGTTATCTAATTGGTGCTCTTTTTCGGTCAAATTTATATAAATATCTTCTATAACACTTTCTAACGCCTCTTGTATCTTAAAATTTTGTTCTTCATTATCACTAAAATGAGTACTATAGATTATAGACCGAGCTTGCTCTTCACTGTCTCCAACGATGCCAGCAATTTTATTCTCAAAAATACCATTATTTAAATCATCATTAGTGAATTGGGCTAAAAACGCAGGCTTAGTAATAATAGGTAAATGCTTAATAATTAATTTTTTGGCTGTATCTAAATCCTTTTTGGCTTTTGATATAGCTTTTTTATTTTCTCCAACTTCAATAAGCCACTCATTTAGCATTAATTGCATATTAAAATTACCATATTCAAGCGAACCATTTAACCAGTTGACCAATGTATTAACAGCATCATCCTTTGAAATGGTTAGCCCTTGTAAATATGGGACAGGCACTTTATAAAAGTTAGCTAGTTTTTGCCATGTTTCAAGTTTTGGCTCTCGCTTACCCGTTTCATATTGGCTTAAAGTATTATTCTTTACACCTATATGCTTACCCACTTCATTCAAAGTTAAGCCTTTTTCCTTTCTGACCTCTCTTAGCTTATTCATATTGGCACCTCCTTTTTTATAAATACACTTTACATTATTTCTCTCATAATGTGAATAATTATATTGACATTCTCACTTTGAGAGAATAATATATAAGCATAAAATTCTCATTTTGAGAGAGAAGAGGCGGACATATGAAATTAACAGAGCAACAAGTTACAGCTATCAAGCGTAAACGTGGTGAACTTGATTTATCTATTACTAACCTTGCAAACATCACAGGTGTTAGCAAATGGACGTTAATAGATATTTTCAAGCACGATCATAGAAATGTAACTTCTATCACGTTTAAGCGTTTGAATGATTGGTTAATTAATGAATATAACCACGACCTTGTAAAGGAGGTGAAATAAATGCAACCTGTCCAAACAGAATTTAATCTTTATGGCTTGATGTTCCCCGATAAAGAAACCGAGCTAACCAAGTTAGAAAAAAAGGTGTTTGACTTAATCCCGTTGGGTAAAGAAAATGCGGTAGCTAATAGTTATATCGCTACCACATTAGAAATTAGTCCACGTCTGGTTACTGAACAAATACGACGGTTAAGACTTAAAAGCCGTGATATTGGTAGTACCACAAGCGAGGGCTATTATCGTTTCAAAGACCCACAAGAATACACGGTGTTCATGGATAAATATTCAAAAGAACAAGCCCGTAGAAAACAAGTTATAGAGGCTATGAGACGCACTCCAATGGCTAAAAAATTAACTGCTGAAACTAATCAAGCAACAAGACAAAAAACACCAAGAAAGGAGTAATAAGAATGATGAAGACAATTAAAGATGCACTGATATTTGTTAAAGATCAAGATGAGCCCTTTTTAGGTTCTGCAAGCTTTTCAAGTCTCACAACACCAGAGATGCCAATAATTATCAAAGCTGGTAACAATGAAATTACCGTTCCCATCAGTAAAATTGAATTTCTTATATTCAAGGGAGACGATGAAAGGTTTGGTATCATCTGCAAAAGTAAATTTTATATAGACGATGAACATGCTAAGTACTGGAACAATGCCACTAGAAAAGTAACGCAAGCATTGGCAGGACGTGATTTAGAAAGATGTATCAACTAATGCAAATTAACTTAAACAAAATCAAGCGAACAACGAAGAGAATAATAAATCTTCCTTTGAATACTGTAATTATTGTTACAGACGACAATTATTTTCTTTTTAGAACTATTAAGAATTTCAATTGCTTAACCTTTCCTATGAAGTTTTTAGTTGACGGGCAAAAATATACAGTCAATAGAGCCGATGTAAAAAAATATTTTTTCAATAATGTCAGAAAAAACACGCTTACTTGTTATGACTGTAATACCAGCCCTAACCCGTTCACCGTAAACATTCGTGGCCTTAAAGTAGATAAAGCCTTACACGATGTAGCAAATCAGATAATAAGAGCGTAGCAACACAAAGGAGGACTAAGACAATGCAACTTGTATTAGATGATGCAGATATTGCCTCGCAGTTCTTATTAAATAGCACTGAAACAAAATAAAAAACTTAAAGCAATAGAGAAACAAGTAAAAAGAATTAAGGAGAAATAACTATGAAATATATTATTAACGATAATGATGTTATCAAGTTGGGTAACAGTTGTTACAAGCTTTTTGATGATCAAGACTTAGAATTTATAAACTACCACCGCCCAGATGTAGATAGTTTGGCTGTACTATATAACTTCAAAACAGATAAGCACATTGTAGGATGCCAATTACTCAAACACGGTAACACCAAAAATCCTATTGAAATTACTAATGATGATGTATTGATTGCTGATTTTGACCACGATTTAAAAATTAAGTTGTCGGCTTATCCTAAATCACAAGGCGCAGGATTCAGCATTTATTTAGACCCCTCAAAGCCTATTAATTACGTATATCATCAAAATATCGAACGTAATATAAAGGAGCACTAAAACAATGGAATTTGTACTAGATGATAAGCAGATAGCAGAAATAAGAAAAATAGTGTTTGCTGTCATTAAGAACAGCATCAAACAAGTTGAAAACCAACGCCCCTACTTGAACCGTAGAGACATTGCAAAATATTTTGGCGTTGGTGAATCAACTATTAGTTATTGGGCTAGTTTAGGGATGCCTGTCGCAATCATTGACGGTCGCAAACTTTACGGCAAACAATCTATAACCCACTGGATAAAGTCGCATGAGACACGATTACAAGAGCAAGAAAAAAAGCCCGCAACTATTGGCGTAGTTACGAGCAATAAGTAAAAACCTTTACAAAATATTTTTACATTTCAATTATAACAGTTTGTTGGCGCAAACGGACTTATCAAAGGGTTTTACTATAACTCTTTTAATCATTAATAAATTGAATAATTGAAAGGCTTTAAAGATGCAAAAAAATAAACTGGTAGTTGATGCTCAAAAGATGATGCAAGAAAAAGGGATACATTTTACCTATCATGAAATGTTTAACGAGCTGTCAAAAAACAATGTAATTGATAAAAACGGTAATCCTACTAAGTGGGCACTAGAAAATGGTTTAGTAGGTCAAGCTTTTGCCTACCCTAATGGAATATCGCAAAACGATATTCAAGTTAGTTTAGATGAATCAGATTTTCAGGAAGTCCTTAAACGAATGCCTAAAGATTCATTTATACCAACTAACGATAAAAAAGATGTAATGATTGATGCCCACAACTTAGTAAACGGCGTCAAGCAAGCTTTAAAAGAAAATGCCATTTCAACGGTTAACCGTGAAAAATATAAACGTGTTTTAAAGCAAATGGAGGCACAACTGTAAATTATCATAAATAAAAATGCTGGCATCTCCAACAAAGGGATGCTTTTTTACTAAAAGGATAAATTCACAAATGAAACAAAAAATAAAAAAGAAAACCTATCTAACCAGCCGGTCAGAGGTTCAAAATTTAGACCTTTTAGAAAATAATCTTTGTGAAATAAGCTTAGATTGGATTACAGTTAACGGAATATTTCATGCGGAACAATTTATTAATAAACTACATGATAATAACTGGGCTTTACAGGATGAACTAGACGGACACCCGATAAAGTTTGGATTAAAAAGGATTAATAGCAATGGTGAGTTATTAGAACCACACAATATAGCAACGTTAATTAGAAACAAAGGCAAAAACAAAAAGCAAGGAAATTGGAGGCTAGAAACATCAAATCATATTGAAAGCAATAAGGAGAAACAAGAAATATTAGCAGTTATTCGGTTATTTGATGATGCGCATATAACTAGGTTAGACATAGCAATAGATTATATTAACTTTGCTAATGCTGGGATGCATTACAGGTTCTATAAACCTAACGTCAAGCAATACTGGATAAAAGAGCGGAACGGAACAATAGGCACTATCTACTGTGGGAGCAGTGGTTCAACTGTTCAATATCGTTATTACGATAAATTGAAAGAACGGAATGCTAAGAAAGCAAGAATACCACCCAACATTAAGAGCTGGGAACGTTTGGAGGTGAAACTTAGAGGAAAAAATACGCTTAATTGGTTAGCCGAAACCAAAAAAGCGTTAGTTTATTTTAAATGCCCTGATAAAGTAAAGCCGGATAATGAAAAAATAACGACGGTGGCAATGCTGGAATATTTGATTAACCACCCTGAACGCCTTAACAACAAAGATTTATCCAAAGGCACATTAGCTAAGTATAGAAAGCTATTGAAACAAAATAAAGGCTTAGACAACCACCTAGCTCTAATAGCAATGAATAAGCTAGACAAGAAAGCCGAATCACTAAGACAAGAAAGCCGAATCACTAAGACAAGAAATAAATAGCTATCTAGGCATTAATAAACTAAAAGAAGTTAGTTGATGCAAGAATTAGAAAGACAAGCTAGTTAAATAAGCTAGTTTGCCTTTTTGTTTTGCATCCCTTTATTGGAGCGTTAACAATCTAATTTTTGAACCTTG
>OOAW01001440.1_pt1 | contig 10813 bp, 8 predicted proteins | sample 1671861 | NCBI WGS metagenome assembly OOAW01 (sample SAMN06348200, study PRJEB24527) | human gut metagenome | reverse complement strand
ATGGTAACCCGTTGCAGGGGCAAGAAGTTACGCTGACTTTACCGCAGGGTGTGACTAGCAAGACGGGGAATACAGTAACAACCAATGCGGCAGGTAAAGCGGATATTGAGTTGATATCAACCGTTGCAGGGGAACTTGAAATCGCGGCCGCGGTGAAAAACTCTCAGAAGACGGTCACGGTGAAATTCAACGCGGATGCCAGCACCGGTCAGGCAAACCTGCAGGTAGACACCGCCGTTCAAAAAGTGGCAAACGGCAAAGATGCCTTTACGCTGACGGCGACCGTTGAGGATAAAAACGGTAACCCTGTTCCAGGCACTCTGGTGACCTTTAATCTGCCCCGGGGTGTCAAGCCGCTTACTGGCGATAATGTCTGGGTGAAAGCCAACGATGAGGGGAAAGCAGAGTTGCAGGTGGTTTCCGTGACTGCCGGAACCTATGAGATCACGGCATCGGCAGGAAATGACCAGCCTTCGGATGCGCAGACTATAACGTTTGTGGCCGATAAGGCGACCGCAACCGTCTCCGGTATTGAGGTGATTGGCAACTATGCACTGGCGGATGGCAAAGCCAAACAGACGTATAAAGTTACGGTGACTGATGCCAATAACAACCTGTTGAAAGATAGCGAGGTGACGCTGACTGCTAGCCCGGCAAATTTAGCTCTGGATCCCGATGGGACGGCGACAACGAATGAGCAAGGACAGGCTATTTTCACCGCCACGACCAGTGTCGCAGCGACATATACACTCACGGCGAAAGTGGAACAGGCCGACGGTCAGGAATCGACGAAAACTGCCGAATCTAAATTCGTCGCGGATGATAAAAACGCGGAGCTCGCTGCCTCTCCAGAGCGTGTAGATTCTCTGGTGGCGGACGGGAAGACTACTGCAACACTGACGGTTACTCTGATGTCGGGTGTCAACCCCGTAGGAGGAACCATGTGGGTCGACATTGAGGCTCCGGAAGGGGTGACAGAGGCGGATTATCAGTTCCTGCCGTCGAAAAATGACCATTTCGCGAGCGGGAAAATCACGCGTACATTTAGTACCAACAAGCCAGGTACATACACATTCACATTCAACTCTTTGACATATGGAGGGTATGAAATGAAACCAGTGACTGTGACAATTAACGCCGTTCCTGCAGATACTGAAGGTGCTGAGGAGAAATAAAAACGACGATGTAATAAATAATAATGGCGTTGACATGCGCAGTGCCATTATTTACTGAATACCTACCCTGGTACCGATTAGACGGTGGCAGGGTAGGGTAAATCTTATGTGATGGATTTACAGGCTAAACCGGGCGAACGGGGATAAAAATTTCGCAAACAATGTTATTGCTATCAATTTCGACGAAGTTTTCATTGTAATAAAATCGCTCAATATCACTGCCGTTCACTCTGGCTAACCCCCTGGCAGGTAATTCCATCAGATAGAGGTTTCGCGCCCATTCAGGGTAGTGCTCCCACTCACCTTCATAGCGGAAAGAGGCATACAGTCCTCGGTTAATTGTCCACTCTTTCGACATCTCTGAATCGGTTTGTTTGCATACCGTACCGGCAAAAGTTTCAACTGTGAGCAAATCGACCGATTTTGTTGACGGTTCGAATGTGGAGACGAAATAGATATCCGTCTTAAAATTCTTCATACATCTGGCTAAATGATGACGTCGCAGTTTGACTTCTTCATCCGGTGATTTATTCGATACTTCAATATCATATTTAAATGAATTGCCAAAAATAGGTGTCTCAGGAAAGTTGACTAATCTACACTCCGTCTTTTGCTGTTGACGTATTAAAAAAGAAGGGAAGATATTTGCGAGATCCCAATAATCACGGTGGCGGTATTCACGGGGAGAGCAGCCGAATAACTTTTTAAATTCGCGGCTGAATGACTGCTGTGAGTCAAAATGTAAAGAGAGTGCAATATCAAGCATAGATTTCGCGGTGAGTCGGACAAGAATGGCGGCACGACAAAGCCTTCGTTTGCGAATGTATTCTCCCAAAGGCACATGCATGAAATTTCGGAACAGAAGCTGGATGTTGCGTCTGCTGTAGCCAGATTTCTGTGCGATATCTTCGATTGAAATAGGGTGCTCAAGATTGCACTCAATCCACTCCAGGAGCTGCTGTAGAATCTTCTGCCTGATCATCACATTCTCCGTTAATTCTTTGTAATATCGCACATTTTCGTTATGTCCTGGGCCTTAAGTGTATCAAAAACAGCAAGTCCCAAGGCAAAAGCACTGATAGCGTCTGCTTCATTGCCCCAAAAATAGAGAGGTTTCAGTCCTACATTATTAATGAATTTTTTGCATAAGTGATATCAAAATCCACATACTAATTTGAGGTTACGTTTTAACGTAGACTCATTGTTCATACCTAATGGAGGGACTGACAGTGGAATTTTCCGTATTAAGTAACAATCTGAAAATGCCGATGATGGGATTTGGTGTTTTTCAGGTTACCGATAAAGACGTGTGCAAACAGTCAGTGTTGAATGCTATCCGCACGGGTTATCGACTCATCGACACTGCAGCGGTATACGGTAATGAAGATGCCGTCGGTGAAGCCGTTCGTGAAGCTATATCTGAAGGTTTATGTACCCGAGATGAGTTATTTATAACGTCTAAATTGTGGGTGCAGGATATGTTGAATCAGGATACGGCAAAAGCAGGTATTGAAGCATCATTAAAAAAATCGGGACTAGAATACTTCGACCTCTATTTATTGCACCAGGCTATGCGCGATTATTTCAGTGCGTGGCGTGCACTCGAAGATGCCTATGAAGAGGGCAAATTAAAAGCAATTGGGGTTTCCAATTTCTATCCTCATGTTCTGGCGAACTTTTGTGAAACGGTAAGAGTTAAACCGATGGTCAACCAGGTCGAGTTGCATCCCTATTTTGCCCAACCAGAGGCGCTGGCAACCATGAAGTATTATAACGTGCAGCCTGAAGCATGGGCTCCGTTAGGTGGTGGACGACATAAACCCTTTGAAAATAATCTGCTTCAGAGTATTGCAGATGCCCATCAAAAATCGATTTCTCAAGTCATTCTGCGTTGGAATATTCAACGGGGAGTGGTCGTTATTCCGAAATCGACACATCAACAGCGTATCGAAGAAAATTTTGCTATCTGGGATTTCTCACTGACAGAGAAAGAAATGGCACAAATTAGTTCGCTTGATTTGGGTTATGTTGGGGAGTCGGTAAAACATTTTAATCCTGAATTTGTTCGTGGTTGTCTTGCTGTAAAAATACATGATTGATATTAATCATGTATTTTACCTGAGACGACAAGAATCTTTTAACAGGGGAGTGATATTGATCTTCACTCTGTCATATCTCCGGTAATATGGCGTCAGGCTTCATCATCAGAAAGGGGGCCTGACGCCTGAAAAAGTGAACAACAGACAGTGTTCGGATTATCAATATTCAGTTTTTAACGTTGAACTGGATTCATTACTGCGTTGTTTAAGAATTTCCCGCGCCGAATCTGCCATTATCATGACAGCACCTGCCAGCATCAGAGTATCTTTCAATACCAGGCGACCAGCACCGGATAAATAAGGGAAACCATGATGAGCGTCACCCAATGCGGGTACCCATGCCTCCGGGGTGGTGATTAAAAATGAGAGTGTTACCAACGGTGTGGTAAATGCCATCAGCCCTCCCAATAAACCTAACCAGCGATTGACAGGATTAGCCAAAACCAGCAGAGCAATAATCACCTCCCCGACTTAACAGATGCAGGTATTTTTCCATTGTGAACATCCTTATTTATACAATACTGCTGTTGCGGTTGAATTATTATCAATTCGCATCGATGTGACTTTCCAGGATGAAGCATTATATTTTCTGGCTATATCAGCAATGGCATCCTCCAGAACTGTCGGTGATGCTGATACTGACGAGACGCTGATATGTTTCAGAATTATTTTATCATCTGCATTGGTGGAAAATGCCATAACGCCAGATAATAGTGTTGCAAATAAAACGGATTTTTTAAACATATAAAATACCATCAATGAAGTGATTAAGAGTTTATAGAGTTACAGAGAATTAATAAGATTCTTTTCTCTGAGACGCCAGAATATTTGTTCTGGCGTCTGATTTTGAGTTTATTTGACTAATGAAAATAGATCATTGAGTGATTCGCTCATCGACGGATGAGTAAATATCTGATCGCGTAATATGCTATAAGGCAGCCCGGCATCCATCACCATTTTCACTATATTAATCATCTCGTGGGAGTCAACACACAGCAGTGATGCCCCTAATATACGTTGGGTTTTATTATCAACAATCGCTTTTAATACCCCACGAGTATCATTCATCACTCTGGCACGCGGAATTGCAGCTACAGGCAATGTCACCACCTGAATATCAGCACCACTCTCTCTGGCTTGTTCTTCTGTCATACCAACCCTGGACAGGGGCGGTGTCATAAATACGGAATAAGGCACATTTTTCCGATCATCAGTACTACGTTTGCCTTCACCCAGTAACTCATCACGTACAATGCGGTAATCATCCAGTGAAATATAAGTAAATTGCAGCCCGCCGGTAACATCTCCCATCGCCCAAATATTGTCTGCGGTGGTATGTAATCGCTTGTCAACGACAATTGCCCCGCGCTCGTTTACTGCGATACTGGCATTTTCTGGATGTAACGAAGCGGTAGCCGGTTGACGACCGGAAGCTATTAACAGTGCATCCACCGCCAGTTGGGCGTGCTCGCTATGCACTTGCACTTGATTTTCATGGTGACTGATTCGCTCCACATGGGCATTGAGGATTATATCGACGCCCTGATCGCGTAAAATCGTCGCGATATTATCAGCAATATCCCGATCTTCCCGAGGCAAAAACAGCGAAGCTGCTTCTAAAATGGTTACCTTGCTGCCAAAATTAGCGAACATAGAGGCGAACTCAACGCCAATATATCCGCCGCCCAAAATACCTAAATGCCCAGGCAATTCTTTTAGATTAAGTAATCCGGTGCTGTCATATACTCCTGGCGTGGTGGTAATTCCAGGAATTGGCGGAACCACGGTTTGTGCACCGGTATTAATAAAAATTTTCTCGCCATGAATTTCCAGATTTCCCTCAGGCCGATGAACACGCAGGCTATGATTATTGATAAACTCCGCCTGGCCGTCGATCACGTCGATATTGGGCATATCCGCAAGATTATGAAAATTCTTATTACGTAAAAAATTAACCACTTCATTTTTACGCTGTATGGCACGGACAAAATCTGTGTGCTGCTGTGCGTCATGAACCAATGTTTTGGTTGGGATACAGCCGATATTAATACAGGTCCCGCCATACATTGCATTTGATTGTTCGATGAGAGCCACACGCCAACCTGCTTTTGCCAGCGTGACGGCTAATGTTTTTCCAGCCTTGCCAAAACCAATAATAACTGCCTGATATTTATTCATGATGATTTCCTGTCGAAACGCGTTCATTTGACATCATGACTATAGACGCAAAAGAGCAAATAACATTTCTTCACAACGCTTGATATTTTGTCTTATCGTCTGATATTTTCTTTTTCTTAATCAGAATCACAAAACAAAAATCATGATTAACTATTTGATGGTATTAGATTAATTATTGACTAAGATAGTTGGTGTTTGTAATTAAAAAACTACTCAGGAGTCTGATATGGATGCTCTTAGCCGTTTGTTGATGCTTAACGCTCCACAAGGAACGATCGATAAGAATTGCGTGTTAGGAAGTGACTGGCAGCTTCCACATGGTGCCGGGGAATTGTCGGTTATTCGTTGGCATGCGTTAACGCAAGGAGCGGCGAAGCTGGAAATGCCGACGGGAGAGATTTTTACATTACGCCCGGGAAATGTGGTCCTGCTACCACAAAATTCAGCTCATCGCCTGAGTCATGTCGATAATGAATCGACCTGTATTGTCTGTGGCACTCTTCGGCTGCAACATTCGGCGCGTTATTTTTTAACGTCTTTGCCGGAAACGCTGTTTGTAGCACCAGTGAACCATAGCGTGGAATATAACTGGCTGAGGGAGGCGATCCCGTTTTTACAACAGGAATCCAGATCGGCAATGCCGGGAGTGGATGCTCTGTGTAGCCAGATCTGCGCTACATTCTTTACCCTCGCGGTGCGTGAGTGGATTGCACAGGTTAATACAGAGAAAAACATTCTCAGTTTGCTTCTGCATCCACGTCTTGGTGCGGTAATACAGCAAATGCTGGAAATGCCAGGACACGCCTGGACCGTCGAATCGCTGGCCAGCATCGCCCACATGTCCCGGGCAAGTTTTGCCCAGCTTTTCCGTGATGTTTCCGGAACCACGCCGCTAGCTGTATTAACAAAGTTGCGTCTACAAATAGCGGCCCAGATGTTTTCCCGGGAAATGCTCCCTGTTGTGGTGATCGCTGAGTCAGTAGGCTATGCCAGTGAATCATCTTTTCACAAGGCGTTTGTCCGCGAGTTTGGTTGTACTCCGGGAGAATATCGGGAAAGGGTCAGACAGCTTGCACCCTGAATAAAACCGCCAGAAATCAGGTCAAAGATAATCCGCATTCCGGGAGTTGTGAGCCTTTCAACTATTTCTATTTCCAACGGTGGTTTGGGCTTTATATATTTTTTTCTGATGGACTCTAGCTCAGTTTTTAAATAAAAATGCAAACTAAATTGCTTCAATTAAATAAAATGCCGATTATTACTTGATACGTAATTATTGTTGGTGATTTTGTTTGTACACCATCAGTGTATATCTCAATAACCCCTGAATAAGTAGCACTGAATAGGTATAAGGGATGTAGCCTTTTTAAATGGATTTCTTATGCCAAAAATGATCGTCGATTTCCCTATAAAATGTGAGCGATGCCGAAAGAAATAAAATTAGTTATTGCATTTGAAGTTTGGATGAAAGATTATCATTTGTCATACAAATGAGGGGTGGTATGTTGCTAGCCAATTAAAAAAGAACGCCATATTTATTGATGATTGATCCCCCGGAAGGGGGGAACCATCGGGCATAAATGGGCATGAAGTAATGGAGTATTAGTTGTGAATGTCAATTTCTTTGTCACCTGTATTGGTGACGCCCTGAAATCAAGAATGGCACGAGACTCCGTGCTGCTACTGGAAAAACTCGGCTGTCGCGTAAATTTCCCGGAGAAACAGGGATGCTGCGGTCAGCCTGCGATCAATAGTGGTTATATCAAAGAAGCGATTCCAGGGATGAAAAATCTGATCGCCGCACTGGAGGATAACGACGATCCCATTATTTCACCGGCTGGCTCCTGTACCTATGCCGTAAAAAGTTACCCAACTTATCTGGCGGATGAACCTGAATGGGCATCACGTGCCGAAAAGGTTGCCGCGCGTATGCAGGATCTCACCTCTTTTATTGTTAATACATTAGGGGTAGTCGATGTAGGTGCCAGTTTGCAAGGGAGAGCGGTGTATCACCCATCTTGTAGCCTGGCCCGTAAGCTGGGGGTGAAGGACGAGCCACTTATGCTGCTGAAAAATGTGCGTGGACTGGAGCTGTTGACCTTTGCTGAACAGGATACCTGCTGCGGATTTGGCGGCACGTTCTCGGTCAAAATGGCCGAAATATCCGGCGAGATGGTGAAAGAAAAGGTTGCGCACCTGATGGAAGTCCGCCCAGAGTATTTAATTGGTGCTGACGTGAGTTGCCTGCTGAACATCAGTGGACGATTACAACGGGAAGGGCAGAAAGTCAAAGTGATGCATATTGCTGAAGTGTTGATGAGCCGCTGAGGATATAAAGATGTCGATCAAAACCAGTAATACAGATTTTAAGACACGCATCCGTCAGCAAATTGAAGATCCTATCATGCGCAAAGCGGTGGCAAACGCGCAGCAGCGTATCGGGGCAAATCGGCAAAAAATGGTCGATGAATTGGGGCACTGGGAGGAGTGGCGCGATCGGGCCGCCCAGATACGTGATCATGTTCTGAGTAATCTCGACGCTTATCTGTACCAGCTCTCAGAAAAAGTGACGCAAAACGGCGGTCACGTCTATTTTGCAAAAACCAAAGAAGACGCTACCCGCTACATTTTACAGGTTGCCCAACGCAAAAATGTCCGGAAGGTGGTGAAATCTAAATCGATGGTGACCGAAGAGATTGGTGTCAATCATGTGTTGCAGGATGCTGGGATTCAGGTGATTGAAACCGATCTGGGTGAATACATTCTCCAGCTGGATCAAGATCCGCCCTCTCATGTTGTGGTCCCGGCAATTCATAAAGATCGCCATCAGATCCGTCGAGTGCTACATGAACGTCTGGGCTATGAGGGGCCGGAAACGCCTGAAGCAATGACCTTATTCATTCGGCAAAAAATCCGCGAAGATTTCCTCAGTGCTGAAATAGGTATTACCGGCTGTAATTTCGCGGTGGCAGAGACCGGTTCGGTATGCCTGGTGACCAATGAAGGTAATGCGCGAATGTGTACCACGCTGCCTAAAACGCATATTGCAGTGATGGGAATGGAGCGTATTGCCCCCACGTTTGCCGAGGTAGATGTATTGATCACCATGCTGGCGCGCAGTGCCGTTGGTGCACGTTTGACGGGATACAACACCTGGCTGACAGGACCGCGCGAAGCTGGGCACGTTGATGGTCCTGAAGAGTTTCATCTGGTTATTGTCGATAACGGGCGTTCTGAGGTGCTGGCCTCTGAATTTCGGGATGTGCTGCGCTGTATTCGCTGCGGGGCTTGTATGAATACTTGTCCGGCATATCGCCATATTGGCGGTCATGGATATGGCTCTATTTATCCAGGGCCAATTGGTGCGGTGATTTCTCCGCTACTTGGCGGCTATAAAGATTTTAAAGATTTACCCTACGCCTGCTCTTTATGCACTGCTTGTGACAACGTGTGTCCGGTGCGTATTCCGCTGTCAAAACTGATTTTGCGTCATCGTCGGGTGATGGCTGAAAAAGGGATCACCGCAAAAGCAGAGCAACGGGCGATAAAAATGTTCGCTTATGCCAATAGTCATCCAGGATTGTGGAAAGTCGGGATGATGGCCGGCGCTCATGCGGCAAGTTGGTTTATCAATGGCGGCAAAACACCACTCAAATTTGGCGCGATTAGCGACTGGATGGAAGCACGCGATCTTCCTGAAGCTGACGGAGAGAGTTTCCGTAGTTGGTTTAAGAAACATCAGGCGCAGGAGAAAAAGAATGGATAATCGGAGCGAATTTTTGAATAACGTTGCTCAGGCACTGGGTCGCCCGCTGCGACTTGAACCGCAAGCAGAAGATGCGCCGCTTAACAACTATGCTAACGAGCGGCTTACCCAACTTAACCAACAGCAGCGCTGTGACGCGTTTATTCAGTTTGCCAGCGATGTTATGTTGACGCGCTGTGAGTTGACCAGCGAGGCGAAGGCGGCAGAAGCTGCAATACGTCTGTGTAAAGAGCTGGGAGATCAGTCGGTCGTGATTAGCGGTGACACGAGGCTGGAGGAATTGGGGATTAGCGAACGTTTGCAGCAGGAATGCAATGCCGTTGTTTGGGATCCGGCGAAAGGTGCCGAGAATATCTCGCAGGCAGAGCAGGCTAAAGTGGGTGTTGTGTATGCTGAATATGGTTTAACCGAATCGGGAGGCGTGGTTCTTTTTTCCGCCGCCGAGCGCGGGCGTTCATTGAGCCTGCTCCCGGAATCTTCTCTTTTTATCCTGCGTAAAAGCACAATCCTGCCGCGTGTAGCGCAACTCGCAGAAAAATTGCATCAGAAAGCGCAGGCCGGTGAACGAATGCCGTCCTGCATTAACATCATTAGCGGCCCTAGTTCAACGGCGGATATTGAGCTTATCAAAGTCGTCGGGGTTCATGGCCCGGTGAAAGCGGTGTATCTGATTATTGAGGATTGCTGAGAGAGATATGAAGTCTGGACATAAACCTGAAGGCAGCATACGAGGTTGTGAATAGCGTTAAGGACAACCTGACTTAACCCCGTTCCGTCATGGTTATGCTGCTCTTCTGTAAATATCCTGGCATTAGTAATGCCAGGATATTTACAGTGAAAAAGACAGGCATCCATTCCTGAAAACGGGTTCCCTTCCCGGTCATTGTCACTTCAGCTTTATACAGGCACTCTCTGTCAGAATGCTGTTTATTACTGCCCAGAGTTTTGTTGGTATTCATCTACCATTTTTTTGACAAGGCAAAACATTACAGAAATTACAATGCTTAGAAAAAATCCCAGAGCCAGGCAAATGGCAGCAGGGTATTTATTTTTTATTTCTGGTGAGCTTATAGTTACACAGCCATCACCGTTCGGATACAATGACCAGTTCCTGGTCAGGTATATCATTTTTGTATAAAGCTCACTGTTAATTGCTGAAGGCGTTTGTATCTCATCGAGAACTTGCCTGCCATTATGATATTCTGACGCATACCATTTGATAATAGACGCCTGCACGCGAGATATTTCCGCTTCAGCAGTTGGTAAATCTCTCTTATCTCCTGACCATTCCAGCTTTATTTCTCTGTTCTTGACATCTGGGCTGGTGTGAAAAAATGTAGTAATTCGCTGAATAACATCTTCAGTCATTGTGGTCTGACAGGCAAAGTTATTATTGCTATCACAGCTAACAAGTATGCCTGGTGTTGTCTGGTTTATTTTTAGGCTGTAACTCACTTTTATATTATCTTTATTGATATACAGAAATAAAAGCACCATTGCCATACAGATAGCTATAATAAAAAGGATAACACGCATCTTTTTCTTCAGATAAAATAAAATCTCAATCAGATCGATATCCTGTTTGATTTGTTCAC
>OOAW01001433.1_pt1 | contig 10862 bp, 7 predicted proteins | sample 1671861 | NCBI WGS metagenome assembly OOAW01 (sample SAMN06348200, study PRJEB24527) | human gut metagenome | reverse complement strand
GAAGTCATTGACAATGATCTTATCCGCATTGTATCCAAAATGAACATGATCAAAGCTTACATTTCCTTCCAGATTTTCTACCGATACCGGATGCTCCACAGTCTGATCTTCCTCTTCTTCCTCCAGGAATTCAAACACTCTCTCGGACGCCGCCGCCGTCATCTGCAGCATGTTCGCAACCTGTGCGATCTGCTGGATCGGCTGTGTAAAACGTTTCACATACTGAATAAAAGACTGAATATCTCCTACTTCAATTGTCTTTCTGATCGCCAGAAATCCTCCCAGAATCGCAACCACCACATATCCGAGATTTCCGATAAACTGCATGATCGGCATCATCATCCCGGAAAAAAACTGAGAACGCCATGCGGAATCATAAAGCCTGTCATTGGTTGTATCAAACTCACGAATCACATCTTCCTCTTTATTGAAGGCTTTGATGATATTATGTCCACTGTAGATTTCTTCCACCTGCCCATTCACATTTCCCAGATATTCCTGCTGTCCGCGGAAATATTTCTGTGAATGCTTCATCACAAATGAAATCAGGATCATAGAGACCGGCAGGATTACCAGCGTCGCCAATGTCATCAACGGGCTGATGGAAAGCATCATTGCCAGTACTCCGATCAATGTTGTCACGGACGTGATCATCTGTGTCGCACTCTGGTTCAGACTCTGTCCCAGCGTATCAATATCATTGGTCACTCTGGAGAGTACTTCTCCGACCGGCTTTGTATCAAAATAATTCATCGGCATCCGATTGATCTTCTCGGAAATCTCCTTACGCAAACGGTATGTTGTTTTCTGGGAAACTCCCGTCATCAGATAGCCCTGGATAAACGAACACAATGCGCTGATCAGATATAATCCCAATGTCATCAGAAGAATCTGCCCAATTCTCCCAAAGTCCATTCCACTGCCGCCTGACACTTTACTGACCAGACCATTATAAATCTCTGTTGTGGCCTTTCCTAAAATCTTCGGTCCTACAATATCAAAAACGGTTCCACAGATTGCAAAAATCACAATAAATGCCATCTGTACTTTAAAGACACTCATATAATGAAGAAGCTTTTTCAGCGTTCCCTTAAAGTCTTTTGCTTTCTCATTGGCGCCGCCCGGCCCCATATGTCCATGTCTAGGCATTTGCCTCTGCCCCCTTTCCGTTCAAATCTAACTCTTCCTCAGAAAGCTGTGAAGCCGCAATCTGACGATACACTTCACACGAATCCAAAAGTTCTCTATGCGTTCCGATTCCGGCGATCTTTCCTTCATCTAATACAATAATCTGCTCTGCATGAAGGATTGTGCTGATACGCTGTGCTACGATCAGCACCGTGCTCTGTGCAGTCTTTTTCTTCAACGCTTTTCTAAGTGCAACATCTGTCTTATAGTCAAGCGCCGAAAAGCTGTCATCAAAAATAAACAATTCTGGACGTTTTGCAATTGCTCTTGCAATGGAAAGCCTCTGCTTCTGTCCTCCTGATACATTCGAACCGCCCTGTGCTATATGACTGTGATATTTCTCTGATTTTGCTTCGATAAACTCTTCCGCCTGTGCGATCTGTGCTGCTTCCTTCATCACAGCTTCTCCTCCATCCGGATTTCCAAACAAAATATTGGAAGCAATATCTCCGGAAAACAGAACACCTTTCTGCGGAACATATCCAATCTTATCACGCAGCGTATGCTGGGATACTTCTCTGATATCCACACCATCCAGGGTGATCGTTCCTTCCGTCACATCATAAAATCGCGGGATCAGATTGACCAGTGTGGATTTTCCGCTTCCGGTACTTCCGATAATCGCTGTCGTCTCTCCCGGCCTTGCCGTAAAATGAATATCATGGAGTACATCTTCGTCTGCTCCCGGATAACGGAATGACACATGATCAAACTTCAGGACACCTGCTTCTTCTTTACAGAATGCCTTTGCTTCTTTCGGATCATCGATCACCGTCTCACTTGTCAGAATTTCCTGAATACGATCTGCAGACACTCCCGCTCTTGGAAGCATGATCGAAATCATACAGATCATCAGGAATCCCATAATAATCTGCATCGTATACTGAATAAATGCCATCATATCTCCAACCTGCATCTGACCGTCACTGATTCCATGTGCCCCGTTCCATACGATCAGAAGAGAAACACCATTCATGATCAGAATCATCGTCGGCATCATAAATGTCATCGCACGGTTAACAAACAAATTCGTTCTCGTCAGGTTTTTGTTAGCTGTGTCGAACCGCTCTTCTTCATGCTTTTCTGTACTGAATGCTCGAATCACTGAAAGCCCGGTCAGAATTTCTCTTGTCACCAGATTCAGCCTGTCTACCAGTTTCTGCAATGTTTTGAACTTTGGCATTGCCGCAACAAACAGCACCAACACCACACAAAAGATCAAAATCACCGCAAGTGCAATGATCCAGGACATTGAAACATTGGTCTGAAATACCTTATAAACACCGCCCAACGCGAGAATCGGTGCATACAATACCATTCGCAGAACCATAACTGCCAAAAACTGTACCTGCTGAATATCATTGGTACTCCTTGTAATCAATGATGCAGTCGAAAAATGATCAAATTCGTTGTTGGAAAATCCAACTACCTTTCGGAACACTCTTCCTCTGAGATCCCGTCCGACTCTTGCTCCCACCCGTGAAGCCAGATAACAGACTAAAACACTGGCTGCCATTCCAAGAAACGCAAGTGCGATCATCTTACCGCCCGTAGTAAACAGATAGTGATACTGCATCTGATCTACATCCATACCCAGATCCTGATATGCATTCCTTGCATAACTTACTGCTGCCTGCTCCAGAATCATATCCGGCATGTCTTTCATTTCTTTTTTGATCTCTTTTACCAGTTCCTCTCTGGATTCCTGCGGCATCATCTGTAAAATATCAAACACCGTAGTATCTTCTGTGAGCATCTCCTTTGGAATCTGTTTTTTCAGTTTCTTCTCCATTTTCTGAGTCTGCTTGCTTCCGGACTCAAAACCGGAAGTTACCATCATCGGAAGCGCTAAAACATCTTCTACTTTCTTCAGCGCTGTCTCATCTTCCTTGACGAAATCCTTCAAAACGAAGGCGGTCTTATCATAAGAACTCTCGTCTTTTTCATATGCATCCTTCACCGTGTCCTGGTCCTTTTGTGATACAAACAACATCACCTTATTCCACTCTTCTTCTGAAATCGCAGCCGGCACTTTATCTTCAATTCCGCCTTGCTGGATTCCCACGTTGACAATATCGGATGTATAAGCCGGAAGTGACAGGTCACAATAAGCCTGTACTGCCAGTATCGCAACAATCGCGATGACCGCTTTCCAGTAATGTCCGATAAATTTAAATAAATTTTTCATACGCTCTCCTTTCCTGCCTTATCTCTCTGTTTTACTTTCTCCTGATGTATGAAACCTTGGTTCTTCTTTTAAGTTGTCAAAAATCTGAATCATAATTCTTCGCAAAAGAAGCTTCTCTTCCTGACTGATGCCTCGGAACATGATTTCATCCATCTGCATGGCTACTTCCTTTACATGTTCAATGCAAGACTTTCCCTTTTCATCCAGATACAGACGCATGATCCTTTGATCCTTTTCGTCCGGCTGTCGTTTGATAAATCCAGCCTTCTCCATCTTCTGAATCGCAGATGTAATAAACGGCGCCGTCACATTCAGCTTTTTTGCCAGCTCCTTCTGAGAAAGAGGCTTTTGAGAAACAGCTTCCTCATGATGCAGCATAAACAGGATGCCTGCCTGACTCTTATTCAGCCCATACTTGTCAAACATCTTCTGTGCCCGCAGTCCGCCCTGATGAACCACCATCCCAAAGAGTCCGACACTTGGAACCTTATCCAGATCACAGCGCATTGCTATACCTCCTTTTTAATTAGTTAGATATCTAATCGATATATTAGTATTATCTTCCAAAAAAATCAAGCATTAATATAATTTTTCACATTTTTTTAATATTTATGCCAATAAACTAGTTAGATATTTAATTATTTTCATTTCGTAAAAAAGCAGTCTCTGATCAACATCTGAGACCGCCGGATAAAAATCCCGTTATGTTCTATTTTATTCCTCTTCTTCTGTGCTTTTTTTGCGCTTCAGAGTCCTTACATTTACTCCATTAACTTCAATATGATCATCTACAGCAATGACCAGACACTGCCTTCCATCTATCACTCTCGTTTCGATCAGATCCGCCCGTTCCGGATTGACTTTAATCACAATATCCGGCGTTTCAATCTGAAACTTTTTTGTCTCCGTAATATTGGTTGCAAGAAGAGAAGTCTTTTCCCCTGCTGTCTCTTCATAATTTTGATCAAAACACTCCATTTTTTCCGAAGAAACGCCGCTCTTTTCAAATACCTTGCGTACATCGGTCTTATCCAACTGCAGCGGTTCCGGTTCTTCTTTATGCTCCTCAATCATGTCATTCAAAGTATCATGGATATTGCGGATCGTCTCATAATCTCCGTCTTCTCCCAGAGTATCCTCGATCAGCATCTGAAATGTCTCCTTCTGCGTGTTGGCTGACATCGGCATCCTTGCTCCCAGCAGCTGCTCAATCAACTCCGGCTGCAAATCCTCTGATTTCTTCGTATAATAGAGTACTCCATGAATATCCGTGCTTCTGTCATTAAAAGCCGGAAACAAAAATCCCTTGTCCGGCATATCTACCACCCAGTCCCGGATACGATCCTGAATACAATTGCTCTCTGCATTGTAACTTAATCCTGCCTTTGACAACGAAACCGGACAGATACTGCACACCAAATACTCATACACTTCATCGGATGCGTCAAACATCTCCATATTGTCAGACGATCTGCCCGGCACATCATACATTGCATGGATTAAAATAATATAATAATTCTCCGCATACTCATATGTAGCGATTACTTTGTCATAAAATTCTTCCAGGAGCATGTCATCTTCCAGCTTACTGGCTTTTAGTTTCATTAAAAATTCCTGTGTCCCGCCTGGCATCTCCTGGTCGATCGGGAATTCCATATTCAACATATTTTTCCCCATCGTCCCGGAAAGTGTCTTTTTAAAAATGTCAAAATATTTAAACGCCTCTTCCTCAGGCAAAGATAAAAATGCCGATTTTGATTCCATCTTTTTATTTTTCTCATGATCCACATAGCAGCCGGCAATTCTTGTGATCGCGCAATTTGCCGGTGTAAACTGCTTACGGATTTCTAATACTTCTTTTTTATTCATAATAAATTTCTCCCTCCAGAATATAAGAAAGGGTCCTGCAACAACCAGAACCCTTTGATACAACTGCTAATTATATTATATGGACAGCCTGTATGGATGTCAATATTGTTTTCTATTTACCATGCTCCTATTACTCCATTCTGTTACTGTTTCATTATTTTATTAGCTCTTCTTATATCAATAACAATTACTATTATTATAATTAATTACAAATTTCTATTTTTTAGTAGACTTATCGTTTTGTTTTGGTTATAATACATATGTTAAATGCTTTCGTTAAAAATTAAAGGAGGACTATTTTTATGAAAAAATATTTATGTGAAGCATGTGGATACATTTATGATCCTGAAGTAGGCGATCCAGACAACGGTGTAGAGGCTGGAACAGCTTTTGAAGATATCCCGGAAGACTGGTTATGTCCACTGTGCGGACTTGGAAAAGACGCATTTGTTGAAACAGAATAATGCATAAAAAGTATCGCTCATCATCTCAAGCGGATGATGAGCGATTTCTTTTTTATTTTCCTGTATGAAGCAATTCATTCGCATTGCGGATCCGCTCTTCTGTCGGAGGCTCGATCCCCTCCAGCGGATATTCCATGCCCAGTTCTTTCCACTTATACTCTCCCAATGTATGGTACGGAAGTACTTCCACTTTCTCTACATTGGAGAGTGTCTGAATGAATGCATCCAGCTTTTTCAGATATTCATCATTATCACTTCTCTCCGGAACCAGTACGTGACGAATCCACACCGGTTTATTGATGTCACTTAAATATCTCGCCAAATCCAGAATATTCTGATTCGTATGACCAGTCAAAATCTTGTGCTGCTCATCGTCAATATGTTTGATATCCAAAAGAAGCAGATCTGTATATTTCATCAGTTCCTCAAACTTACTAAAAAACGGTTCTTCTCTTGTAAAAGGTGCTCCACTTGTATCGATTGTTGTGTGGATTCCTTTTTCTTTTGCTTTCTTAAACAATTCCAATAAAAAGTCGATCTGCAAAAGCGGCTCGCCTCCGCTGACTGTAATTCCACCGGATTTTCCCCAATAACTGCGGTATTTCCATGCTTTGTCCAACAATTCATCTGCTGACATCTGCGTTCCTGTCTTCATACTCCATGTATCCGGATTATGGCAGAACTGACAGCGCATTGGACATCCGCTCACAAAAATAAGAAAACGGACTCCCGGTCCGTCTACGGATCCAAAACTCTCTGTTGAGTGTATATATCCTTTCATTTGCTTGATTCCCTTTCTCTTGATATTTAAAAAGGGACGTAGCATCCTGTTTGTACTACGTCCCTGTGAATTACAAATTACAGTGCTTTATGGCATGTTCTTGCAATTACGTCTAACTGCTGCTCACGTGTCAGGTCGATGAATTTAACAGCGTATCCTGATACACGGATTGTGAAGTTTGCATATTCTTCTTTCTCTGGGTGCTCCATAGCATCGATGAGTTTTTCTGTTCCGAATACGTTTACGTTCAGGTGATGTGCTCCCTGATCGAAGTATCCGTCCATTACGTTAGCCAGATTTACTTTTCTCTCATCGTCATCATGTCCAAGTGCTCCAGGGCTGATTGTCTGTGTATTAGAAATTCCGTCCAGCGCTTCTTCATATGGAAGTTTTGCAACTGAGTTCAGGGATGCTAACAGACCATTCTGCTCTGCACCGTAAGATGGGTTTGCTCCTGGTGAAAGTGGTTCCCCAGCTTTTCTTCCGTCTGGAAGAGATCCTGTAGCCTTACCATATACAACGTTAGATGTAATTGTAAGGATAGATGTTGTTGGCTCAGAGTCTCTGTATGTGTGGCATTTTTTCAGTTTGCTCATGAATGTTCTTAACAGCCATACAGCGATCTCGTCAGCACGGTCATCATCGTTACCGTATCTTGGGAAGTCTCCCTCTGTCTCGTAGTCAACAGCAAGTCCGTTTTCGTCGCGGATTACTTTAACTTTTGCATATTTGATCGCACTTAAAGAGTCTACTACGTGAGAGAATCCAGCGATACCTGTAGCGAATGTACGTCTTACGTTTGTATCGATCAGAGCCATCTCTGCTGCTTCATAGTAGTATTTGTCGTGCATGTAGTGAATCATGTTCAATGTATCTACATACAGTTTAGACAGCCATTCCATCATCTGGTCATATTTGTCCATTACTTCATCATAGTCAAGGTACTCTGATGTGATTGGGCTGTATTTTGGAGCAACCTGTGTTTTTGTCTTCTCATCAACACCACCGTTGATTGCGTAAAGCAGACATTTTGCAAGGTTTGCACGTGCTCCGAAGAACTGGATCTCTTTTCCTGTCTGTGTTGCAGATACGCAGCAGCAGATAGAATAGTCATCTCCCCATACCGGACGCATTACATCATCGTTCTCGTACTGTACAGAACTTGTCTTGATAGAAATATAAGAAGAATATTTCTTGAAGTTCTCTGGCAGATTAGAAGAATATAATACTGTCAGGTTTGGCTCTGGTGAAGGTCCCATGTTCTCCAGTGTATGAAGGAAACGATAGTCGTTCTTTGTTACCATAGAACGTCCGTCCATTCCGATACCACCCATTTCCAGTGTAGCCCATACCGGGTCTCCTGAGAACAGCTCGTTGTAAGATGGAATTCTTGCGAATTTAACCATTCTGAACTTCATAACGATGTGGTCGATCAGTTCCTGAGCTTCTGTCTCTGTCAGTGTTCCGTTCTTTAAGTCTCTTTCAATATAAATGTCAAGGAATGTAGAAATACGTCCAACGCTCATTGCAGCACCATTCTGAGTTTTGATTGCTGCAAGGTATCCGAAGTACAGCCACTGCACAGCTTCTTTTGCGTTTGTAGCTGGTTTGGAAATATCAAATCCGTAAACAGCAGCCATTTCTTTCATTTCTTTTAATGCTTTGATCTGATCAGCGATTTCTTCACGAAGACGGAAATCTGTTCCTTTCATTCCGTGTCTTTCACCTTCGATAAAATCATTCTGTTTCTGCTCGATCAGGTAATCGATTCCGTAAAGAGCTACACGACGGTAGTCACCTACGATACGTCCTCTTCCGTATGTGTCCGGAAGTCCTGTGATGATCTTGCTGTGACGGGCTTTTTTCATCTCAGGTGTGTAGATATCGAATACTCCCTGATTGTGTGTTTTATGATATTTTGTGAAGATCTCGTGCAGTTTCGGGCTTGGCTCATATCCGTATGTTGTACAAGCCTGCTCAGCCATTTTAATACCACCATATGGCATAAATGCTCTCTTCAGCGGTTTGTCTGTCTGAAGACCAACAACCTGCTCTAAATCTTTCATTTCTTCGTTAATATATCCCGGGCCATACGCTGTCAGTCCAGAAACTACTTCTGTCTCCATATCCAGAACGCCGCCTTTTGCACGCTCTTCTTTCTGCAGTTTCTGAAGCTCTCCCCATAATTTGTCAGTTGCCTCTGTAGGTCCAACCAGGAAAGATTCATCACCTTCATATGGTGTGTAGTTGTTCTGGATGAAGTCACGAACGTTAACTTCCTCTTTCCAGAGTCTTCCGTTAAATCCTGACCACTGTTCAAACTGTGCCATCGTTTAAAATCCTCCTTCAATGTACATGAATAATTTTCTCTTTCTTACGGGTCTTAGTATACCATTATGTTAAAAGAAAGACAAGAGAAAACAGGAATGATTCTCGTTTGTATTTGATTTAGTACAATCTGAAAATTTTAAAAAAATATTGCCAAAAACGCACTGCATTTTTGGCAATATTCTCATTTCTTATAACCGAAAACCGTCTATTCGTTTTTCAGATTATTTGAATTTTTTTACTAATACTGCAAGGATTGCTGCAAGACTGACACCTGCCGGTAATGCTGCAGCTGCTGCACTTGTCTCATCTCCTGTTTTTGGAGAATTCTTCTTCTCGTCTTTTTTGTCTTCTTTTTTATCGTCTTCTTTATTTGGTTTTTCTGGTTTCTCCTGATCTGGAGTCTCTGGTTTCTCCGGTTTATTTGGCTCCTCTGGATCCGGAGTTTCTGGTTTATCCTCTTTGATCTTTGTTACACTCAGCTGTAATGGTGTCTCTTTGTACAGCTCTACCTGGAAATCTCCAACTTCCTGTAACTCATATCCTTCCGGTACCCACTCTGTGATCTCTCTTGTGTGGAAGATTCCGTCTCCGTCTCCATCTACAAAGTAGTCTCCGCCAGCTACTACTTCATCGTTGTTCTCAGCATCTACAAACTGGATTTTTACGATGGAAGAAAGGTCACCTTTCTCTACAACCATTGTATGTCCGCCTGTGGATCCAAATGGAATTTTGATTTCTGTTACCTGATCTCTGTCGTTGGACAGCTTGTATCCTGTTGGAAGATTAAAGTCCACACCAAGTCTGAATACCGCGTCTTCTCCATCAGCGCCTTCTGCTGTTACTGTTTCTGTTGTAACAACTTCTCCGTTCGGAGTTTCAAATGTAATGTGAAGCACTGCTTCTCTGATTTCTACATCTTTCTTTACAGAAACATATACGTATCCATCTCTGATGATGCAGTCTGAACTTACCAATGCATATCCTTCCGGCATATATCTTGTCAGAATTGCCATGTTTACGCATGATGTATCAATTGACACCTGTACCGGTACTTCTGCTACCTGTTTCTCAGCATCCTCATCATAGTAATTGATCTTTACATTCTGTACTTCTTCTGCTGGTGCTACGGATACATATACATATCCGTCTCTGATGATACAGTCTGTACCTTCGATTGTATATCCTTCTGGAAGATATCTTGTCAGGATTGCCATATTTACACATGATGTATCCATTGATACCTGTACCGGTACTTCTGCTACCTGTTTCTTTGCTGCTTCATCATAGTAATTGATTTTTACATTCTGTACTTCTTCTGCTGGCGCTACGGATACATATACATATCCGTCTCTGATGATACAATCAGAACCTTCAAGTGTATATCCTTCTGGCAGGTATCTTGTCAGGATTGCCATATTTACACACGATGTATCAATTGATACCTGTACCGGCACTTCTGCTACCTGTTTTCCAGCTGCTTCATCATAATAATTGATTTTCACATCCTGTGTTTCTTCGACAAGTACTTTCTTTACCTCGGCATATACAAAATAAGAATCCTGTGTCTCTCCACCTGCTACCGAATAGATACCTTCTACCAATTCATATCCTTCTGGAAGATATTTTTTCACAGTTTCTGCCGGCAATACTTCATATGTATCTTTCGAATCATCACCCCAACGATAATCCTCCACTTTTTCATTGTTAAATTGCACAAAGATAGATTCATTGTTGTCTGTATCTCTAAAATTAATTTCACCAGAAATCCTATCCCAACTATCGCTCTCCGTCTCCACCTTTTCCACTGGCTCTGCTGCAAACACTGGTGCAACGTTCGCTGTTGCAATTGAAACAACCATAACACCCGTCAGGCATACGCGCATTAATTTTTTCCTGTACATACTACTTTCCTCCTATTATAACTTTTAGTTTCCCCTTAAATAACAAACCATTTCAAATTTCCGTAACGTTTGCTACCTAAACACTTCTAGTGTTCTGTATCGTTGATATTTAACATTATTACTGCATCTTATTCAGATGC
>OOAW01001428.1_pt1 | contig 10929 bp, 9 predicted proteins | sample 1671861 | NCBI WGS metagenome assembly OOAW01 (sample SAMN06348200, study PRJEB24527) | human gut metagenome | reverse complement strand
GGGGGGAGCCCCGCCGCAGGGCCTCCAGCAGGCCCGCCCCGGCCCGCGCCCCGGTGACGGCCAGGAAGGGGCCGTCCGGCAGGGGGACAGGGGGCGCGAAGGCGGCCCGGAGGGCCGCTTCGTCCAGTGTGGCGCCCCGGTAGGCCCCGTACTCCGCCGCCAGCCGCTCCAGCTCCCCCCGGAGCCGGGCCTTGGCGCAGCCGTCGTCGTGGTGGGGAAGATCCAGCAGGAAGAGGAAATCCAGCCCGCCCTGGGCGCGGAGCACGTCGTAGCAGCGGCGGATGGAGTCGCAGCAGTTGACCAGCACCAGCTCCCTCACGCCGTCCCGGCGGCACTCCTCCAGCACCGCCTTGGCGTGGCAGCAGAAGTGGTTGTGGGTCAGCGCCTCGGCGTGGGAGAAGGCGTTAGCCTCCCGGTTGAGAAGGGCCGGCTGGCCGCCCAGGGCGGCCAGCAGCTCCACGGGGGTGTATTTACAGGTATATCCGATCATCTGCATCCCTCCAGCAGCTCCAGAAAGGCCTGGAGCCGGGTGACCATCTGGCCGTCGTTCACGTTGCCGCTGTCGCAGCCATCCCCATCCAGCACCAGGGTGGGGAACCCGGCGGCCTCCAGCCGGCGTTTGACGAGCTGGGCCGCGCCGGAGGTCTGCTTGCAGCCCCAGTGGCAGAAGTACACCGCCCCGTCGGCCCGGAGGAGGCGGGCCAGCTCCGCTGCCCGCTCCGCCCGGCGCTCCGCCCCGCCGTTGAAGGAGGAGCAGACCAGCCGCCGGGCCATGGACTCATAGGGGCGCTCCGGCTCGGGGAGCACGTCGGCGTCCAGGGCCATGTCGCACCCCACAATCTCCACGTCGGGGCGGAAGTTCAGCAGGGCGCGCAGGCTGTCCTGCCAGTGGGGGAGGGTGTGCAGCCACAGAATCCGCTTTCCCCGCCGCCCCTCCGGCAGGGCGGCCACCTGGGCGCAGAGCTGCTCGGTGTAGCGCAGGGCCTCCGGCGAACCCAGCATGGAGTGGGTGGCGAAGACGGAGAGCATCTCGGAGGTCATCTCGTCGGAGAGGGAGCGCTCCGCCCGCAGGGCCAGATAGCGGCGGTAGCCCTCCACGGTGGCCCGGGAGCGGGCCACCGCGGCCCGCAGCGCGTCCTCCTCCAGGGGGCGCCCCCCGTGGGCCTGGACAAAGGCCGCCATGGCCCGGAGCTGTTCGGCCACCTGGGCGACACTCTCCTCCGAGGGGGCGTAGGGCACGTCCACCGTGAAGCGTGGGACGTCCCAGAACTCCGCCAGCCGGCGGAAGGTGAGCTGGTTGGCGTCGCAGGCCAGGGAGGTGTTGAGGATGAACCGGGGCCTGGCCATGACGCCGGTCTCGGCCAGGCCAAGCAGGATTTTGTGGTAGGAGCAGTAGCTCTCCGGCACGCCCCGCTCCTCCGCCGCCTCCACGAACACCCGCTCCGCCGCCGTGGACACCAGATAGCAGGACAGCCCCTCGGGCAGCACCGGGGGGATGTTCAGGGCGTGGAGCACCTCGCAGGGGAGGAAGATGTTGACGCAGGCCGCCCGGCCGGGGCGGCCCAGGGCGGCGGCCATAGAGCGGGCCGTGTCCCCCTGCATGGCGCACCGGGCGGGGAGCACGTTTTTGGGCGGGAAGTGCTTCATCTGCACCCCCACCAGGGTGTAGGCCGTGCGGAGCAGGGCGCGGGCACGGCCGGGGTGTCCGGCCACCTGGCGGGAGATCAGGCGGCCCAGGGCCTCGATGGAAGAGCTTGGCATAGAGACTCCTTTCCGGAAAAACGGGCCGCCCGCTCGGGCGGCCCGAAGCATAGGGTTCTTTCTTACAGAGGCTTCAAGGAATCGTAAGAAAATCTTTCTTGCCAGCGGCGCGGAATATTTGCTATCCTATACCCACGCAGACGAAAGAGAGGTTTTTCTATGGAAATCATATGCAGTACCACCTATGACCGGAGGGCGCTGTCCGCGCTGGCCAGGGCTCTGCGCAAAACCGTCCGTAGGACGCGCTCACGGCTGCTGCGCGTCTGGTGCTGGGTGCTCCTGGTGCTGAGCCTGCTGTCGGCCTGGGTCTCCTGGGGCGAGTGGGGAACTGTGGCGCTCAATGGGGCGGTGGCCGTCCTGATGCTGGCCGTTCTGCTGGGGGAGGACGCAATCAACGCCTTCTTTGCCAGGCGGAATGCCCTGCCGGGGATGGAGGTGTGCACGGTGCACTTTTTGGAGGAACACTATGAAACCAAAATCGCCGGCGCGGCCACTCAATGGAAATATAGCAAGCTCCTCCGGCTGGCGGAGAATGACCGTTACCTGGTGCTCATTCTGGGAAAGAACCACGGCCAGCTCTGCGATAAAGAGGGGGTGACGGGCGCTGCCCCGGAGGAGCTCCGCGCCTTTCTGGAGAAAAAGACGGGGTTGACGGTTGAACGGTTCCGATAGCGGGGGCCGCCGCTTCGACACCGGGGCAATTTGTTTGCCCTGGGCATAAAAGAAATCTGTGGAATCCAGAAATGAAAACGGGACGGCCATCGGCCGTCCCGTTTTCATTTCTGGAGCAGGTGACGAGGCTCGAACTCGCTACCTCCACCTTGGCAAGGTGGCGCTCTACCAGATGAGCTACACCTGCAAGCGACGGATTATATTATAGCGAACCGTTCCGCCGCTGTCAAGGGGTTAATTCAAATTTTCTGCATTTTCTTCCGCGCCCTCCCACACGTAGCCCAGGGAGAGAAGGTCGGCGGCGGAATAGGTGGTGCCGGAGGCGTCGCGGGTGAGATCGACATAGTGGGCGCCGCCGTCGGCGGTGAGCTGGTTCCAGAAGTGGGGTTCGCCGTTCAGAGTACCCTCCACCAGAACGGAGCCAACCTCCATCTTCCCGCTGAGGAGCTGAAAGGTCAGGGCCAGCCCCTCGCTGTCCGCCCCGTCGCCCAGCAGGGCGTCCCAGGCGGTGGGACCGCCCTCCGGCCGGGCGCGGACGTGCTCCCGAACCAGGGAAAAGAGCTCGGCCTGCCGGGCGGAGGGGGAGAGCTGATGGGGCCGGAGAGGGAGCACCAGGGCATCTGCCGTGCTCTGGAGGTCATCGCTCTTTTGACGCAGCGCCTGGGTGTCCTCGGGATAGGTGAGCAGGATCTCCACAATGCGCTGCTGCCCGCCGGAGGCGGGGTAGAGGGAGACGGTAAACTCCGGCATGCCCAGGGCGCCGGCGGGCTCGTCGTAGTAGGCCTGCCGCACCAGGGCGGCAATGGAGTCGGCGCTCTCAGTGAAGTAGCCCACCCGCAGGGCCACCTCGCTCTGAAAATCAGCCAGGGCGGCGCGCACCTCGTCCCGGATGGCGCTGGTGCCGGTGACGTTGACCAAGCTGCGTATCTGCTCCCGGGTGCGGCGGTAGGAAATGGTAATGGTGGCCTCATAGGTGGTGAGCACCTTGGTGCAGTCGTTTTTGATAAAGTCCACCGCATAGGCCCCCAGAGGGTCGTCCTTGGCCACCTCCAGGCAGGCCCGGTTGAGATCCTCCTCCACATCCCCGTCATAGTCGTCGGTAAGCTGAATCAGCCCCTTTTCTGTCCCCTGGGAGACAAAAAACAGCACGGTGTTGACCAGCTCGGAATAGGTGCCCGCCTGGACGGCGGAGGAGTCCTCGGCCGTGGCCGGACGCTCCGTGTGCGGCTCCACCACTGCATAGGGGTTCTCCAGAAGGGAGGAGCAGCCGGTGAGCAGCAGGGCGCAGCTCAACGCCAGCGCCGCTATGCCTCGTTTCAATGCCACGCCCTCCCCTCCTCAGTAGCCCAGAGGCTCGTTGACCAGCACCACCTCGGCCCGACCGATGCCGGTGGGCCTCTCCCACAGCACCACCAGGGCGCGGCAGATGCGCTCCGGGCTTTTGCAGTCATAGCATTTGTCCCCCCGGACGGCGCAGGGAGTCTTTTTGCCCAGCCGCCGGGCGTTTTTGGGGGAGGCCACGTTGCGGGCCCGCCAGAGGGCGGCGTCGTAGTCGGGAGCCAGCTTGTTGACGCCCACGATAAAGTAGACCTCCTCATGGCCGAAGATGGTGGAGGCCACCCGGTTGCCCGTGCCGTCGATGTTGATGAGCTCGCCGGTCTCCGCCAGGGCGTTGACCGAGGTCAGATAGACCGGGGCGGCGGCTGCGTCTGCGAAGCTGTCTCCCAGCCAGTGGCTGCGCACCACGGCGTGGCTCTGGAGCCGATCGAGGAGGCCCAGCTCCTTGAGGGTGATGGAGCCGCCGTGCCCCACCGTTTTGCCGTCCAGCCTGCGGTCCAGGTAGTCCGCGGCCTCCGCCGCCGTGTCGAAGCAGGTCACATCGAAGCCGTGGGCCTCCAGATTTTTGCGTACCTTCTCAAAACCGGGCATAAACAGGTCTCCTTTCCAGCGTAAAATGACAGAGCACAGGGGGTTATCCGCCTGCGGGCAAAAAAGCAGGGCATATGCAGGGCGGGGGGTGTCCAGGGGCGCGTTCCCCCGCCCCTGGACAGCTCAGAGATCGTTGTGCTTATACTCCCGGAAGCCGTCGCCCAGGATCTCGTGGGCCTCGCACACGATCAGGAAGGCGTTGGGGTCGATGCTCTTGACGGTCTGCTTGAGGGCCACGATCTGCTTCTGCTTGAAGGCCACCAGCAGCACCTTCTTGTCCTCCCCGGACCAGCCGCCCTCGCCGTGGAGAAGGGTGACGCCCCGGTCCATATCGTGAATAATGGCGTGGGAAATCTGGTCGTAGGCGTCGCTGATGATATAGGCCACCTTGGCGTTGTCCATGCCGTAGAGCACCTGGTCCATGACGAAGGAGGAGATATACAGGGCCACCACGCCGTAGAGGGCGCTGTAGATGTTGCGGAAGGCGACGGCCACCGCCACAATGACCAGCAGATCCACCGCCAGAAGCAGCCGCCCCATGGGCAGCCAGGCCAGCTTCAGCTTGAGCAGGCGGGCAATGAGATCGGTGCCGCCGGTGGTGGCGCCCTGGAGAAACACCACGCCCAGGGAGCCGCCCATGATCACGCCGCCGAAGATGCACCCCAGAATGGGCTCCATAGGCTCAAAGGTGTGGATCATGTGGAGAATGTCGATGAAAATGGAGGAGATGAACATGGAGTAAAGGGAGGACACCAGCAGGTGCCCGCCCAGCAGCTTCCACCCCAGCAGGAACAGGGGGATGTTCAGGATGATGACCACGGTGCCGATGGGAGCCCAGGGGAGGATGTGGTTGATGATCTGGCCCACGCCGGTGATGCCGCCGAAGCCGATCTGGTTGGGCTCGTAGCACCAGTTGAAGCCCACGGCGTACACCGCAGACGCCAGGGTGATCCACAGATAGGGAAGGACATACTGCTTTGCGACACGATTCATAGCCGATACCTTCTTTATTTTATTCCAGTAACGTCATCTGCTCCTCGGCCCGGTCCTCCGGCCGGAGCAGCATGCCCGCGATGGGCAGGGAGCGGGCCCGGTAGCGGGCGGCGTTGACGATGGTGGTGTCCGCCAGGGGGCGGGCGTCGGCCACCTTGTACTTGGGCTTGAGGGTCATGACGTTGACCCCCTGGGTGGAGCGGGTGGTCTTGGGGGTGAGGGCGGCGGTGTGGAAGACCACCACCCGGCCCTCGGTGGAGGTCACCGCCATCTCCGTGTCCTCTGTCAGCAGGCAGGCCGCCGCCAGGGGGGACTTGTCGGAGTAAGCGCCCGTGAGCTTCTTGCGGCGGGTCTGGGTCTGATAGGCCGACAGGGCCACCCGGGCCACCTTGCCGTTTTCAAAGAAGAACAGCAGGTGGCCGGAGTAGTCGGCGGTGACACAGGCCCACACGAAGCCCTCGCCGGGATCCATGCCCAGCTTGGTGGGCAAAAAGTCGCCCAGCAGGCTGGCCTTGGAGTCGTCGAAGTCACTCAGGCGGGCCTTGTAGCACTGCTGCCGGTCGGTAAAGACCAGCAGCTCGTCCCGGTTGGAGGCCTCCCACTGGAGCCAGGGGCCGTCCCCCTCCTTGTACTTCTGCTCCCCGCTCATGCGCAGGGACTGGGGGGTGATCTTCTTGAAGTAGCCCTCCCGGGAGCAGAACACGTGCACCGGGTAGTCCGGGGTCTCGTCCTCCGCGTCCTCCGCGGCGGCGGTCTGGTACTCGTAGACGATCTCCGTCCGCCGGGGGACGGCGTACTTCTTCTGCACCGCCTGGAGCTCGGCCACGATGAGCTTCTTGATGCGGCCGGGGTTGTTCACGATGTCCTGGAGGTCGGCGATCTCCTCCTCCAGCCCGGCCACCTCCTCAATGCGCTTGAGGATGTACTCCTTGTTGATGTTGCGCAGCTTGATGTCGGCCACGTACTCGGCCTGCACGTCGTCGATGCCGAAGCCGATCATCAGGTTGGGCACCACCTGGTCGTCCTCCTCGGTCTCCCGGATGATTTTGATGGCCCGGTCGATGTCCAGCAGGATCTTTTTCAGGCCGCGGAGCAGGTGCAGCTTGTCCTGCTTCTTCTTCATCACGAAGTAGGTGCGCCGCCGCACCCCCTCCATGCGCCAGCCCGTCCACTCGTCCAGAATCTCCCGCACCCCCATCACCCGGGGCATACCCGCAATGAGGATGTTGAAGTTGCAGGAGAAGGAGTCCTGGAGGGTGGTGGAGCGGAAGAGCTTGGCCATCAGCTTGTCCGGATCGGTCCCCCGCTTGAGGTCGATGGTGATCTTGAGGCCGTTCAGATCGGTCTCGTCCCGCATGTCGGCGATCTCCCGGATCTTGCCCCCCTTCACCAGCTCGGCCACCTTGTCCATGATGGCCTCCACCGTGGTGGTGTAGGGGATCTCGTAGATCTCGATGAGGTTTTCGCCCTTGAGGTAGCGCCACTTGGCCCGCACCTGGAAGGAGCCGCGGCCCGTCTCATAGATCTGCCGAAGGGCCCCCTCGTCGTAGAGCAGCTCGCCGCCGGTGGGGAAGTCGGGGGCCTTCAGGTGGTCCAGCAGGTTCACCTGGGGGTTCTTCAGAAAGGCCACCGTGGCGTCGCACACCTCGCCCAGGTTGAAGCCGCACAGGTTGGAGGCCATGCCCACGGCGATGCCCTGGTTGGCGCTCACCAGCACGTTGGGGAAGGTGGTGGGCAGCAGGGAGGGCTCCTGCATGGAGCCGTCGTAGTTGTCCACAAAGTCCACCGTGTCCTGGTCGATGTCGCGGAACAGCTCGGCGCAGATGGGGTCCAGCCGCACCTCGGTGTACCGGCTGGCCGCCCAGGCCATGTCCCGGGAGTACACCTTGCCGAAGTTGCCCTTGGAGTCCACCAGGGGGTGGAGCAGGGCCCCGTAACCCCGGCTGAGGCGCACCATGGTGTCGTAGATGGCCGCGTCGCCGTGGGGGTTGAGCTTCATGGTCTGGCCCACCACGTTGGCGCTCTTGGTGCGGGCGCCCCCCAGCAGGTGCATCTGGTACATGGTGTAAAGCAGCTTGCGGTGGGAGGGCTTGAACCCGTCGATCTCCGGGATGGCCCGGGAGACGATGACGCTCATCGCGTAGGGCATGTAGTTGATCTCCAGCGTCTCGGTGATGGGCTGTTCCAGCACCTCGGGCCGCAGGCCCATGACGTTGGGGTTGGTTACCTTCTTTGCCCCCTCCTCGGGGGCCTTCTTTTTGGGCATTGGTATCAGTCCTTATTCAGAATCCAGTTCAGAGGATTGTTGGCGATAGATTGGCGGGTTTCGGCCGGATCGGCATCCTTTCGGATGATAGGGCCGAGCCGGACTGCCACAGGCATTTCCGGCCGCTCCGACGGCTGACCGCGGCCTTGAACTGCTGCACGGCCCGGGAAAGGGGCTGCTTGGAACGGTCAGCCGCCCTATATAGCGGCCGTATGCCCGGTCAGGAGATGTCCGCCAGCTCCAGATACTTATAGCCGTTCTCCGCGATGTGGTCTTTTCTGCCCTGGAGGTTGTCCCCCAGCAGCAGGTCGAAGACGGCGGCGGTGCGCTCCACGTCCTCGGGCATGACCTTGATGAGGCGGCGGGTCTCCGGGTTCATGGTGGTGAGCCACATCATGTCCGGCTCATTCTCGCCCAGGCCCTTGGAGCGGTTGATGGAGCACTTCCTGCCCGCCAGCTCGCCGCTCACGATCTCGTTCTTCTCCGCGTCGGAGTAGGCGAACCAGGTCTTGTCCTTGTAGGTGATCTCATACAGGGGGGACTCGGCGATATACACGTACCCCCGCTGGATGAGGGTGGGGGTGAGGCGGTAGAGCATGGTGAGAATGAGGGTGCGGATCTGGAAGCCGTCCACGTCGGCGTCGGTGCAGATGACCACCTTGTTCCACCGCAGGTTCATCAGATCGAAGGCGGCCATGTCCTTGGCGTGCTTGTCGTGCACCTCCACGCCGCAGCCCAGCACCTTCAGGAGGTCGGTGATGATCTCGCTCTTGAAGATCTTGGCGTAGTCGGCCTTGAGGCAGTTGAGGATTTTACCCCGGACGGGCATGATGCCCTGGAACTCCGCGTCCCGGGAGAGCTTGACGCTGCCCAGAGCCGAGTCGCCCTCCACGATGTAGAGCTCCCGGCGGGTGGTGTCCTTCGTCCGGCAGTCCACAAACTTCTGTACCCGGTTGGCTATGTCCACACTGCCGGAGAGCTTTTTCTTGATGTTCAGCCGGGTGCGCTCGGCGTTCTCCCGGCTGCGCTTGTTGATGAGCACCTGCTCGGCGATCTTCCCTGCGTCCAGGGGATTCTCAATGAAGTAGACCTCCAACTGGGCCCGCAGAAACTCGGTCATGGCCTCCTGGACAAACTTGTTGTTGATGGCCTTCTTGGTCTGGTTCTCGTAGGAGGTCTGGGTGGAGAAGTTGTTGCTCACCAGCACCAGGCAGTCCTCCACGTCGGCCCAGGTGATCTTGCTCTCGCTCTTCTGGTATTTGCCCTGGGCCTTGAGGTAGGCGTCGATGCCATTCACGAAGGCGGACTTCACCGCCTTCTCCGGGGAGCCGCCGTGCTCCAGCCAGGAGGAGTTGTGGTAGTGCTCGATAATCTGCACCGTGTTGGAGAAGCAGAAGGAGACGGAGAGCTTCACCTTGTACTCGGGCTTGTCCGCCCGGTCCCGGCCCCGCCGCTCGGTCTGCCAGAACACGGGCAGGGTGAGGGAGTTCTCCCCCGCCAGCTCCTTCACATAGTCCTCAATGCCGTTTTCGTACTGGAAGTCGGTGGTCTCGAACTTCCCCCCCACCTGGTTGCGGAAGCGGAAGGTGACCCCGGCGTTGACCACCGCCTGGCGCTTGAGCACGTCGGTGTAGTACTCCACGGGGATATTGATGTCCGTAAACACGTCCAGATCCGGCTTCCAGCGGAAGCGGGAGCCGGTCTTTTTGCCGGAGTAGGGCTCCTTTTTCAGGCCGCCCACGTTCTCGCCCTTCTCGAAGTGGAGGGTGTACTCAAAGCCGTCCCGGTGGATCACCGCGTCAAAGTACGCGCTGGCGTACTGGGTGGCGCAGGAGCCCAGGCCGTTGAGGCCCAGGGAGTACTCGTAGTTGTCGCCGTCGTTGTTGTTGTACTTGCCGCCGGCGTACAGCTCGCAGAACACCAGCTCCCAGTTGAACTTCTGCTCCTTCTCGTTCCAGTCCACCGGGCAGCCCCGGCCGAAGTCCTCCACCTCGATGGAGTGATCCTCATACCGGGTGACGGTGATCAGGGAGCCGTGGCCCTCCCGGGCCTCGTCGATGGCGTTGGACAGGATCTCAAAGACCGCGTGCTCACAGCCCTCCAGCCCGTCGGAGCCGAAGATCACCGCCGGGCGCTTGCGTACCCGGTCGGCCCCCTTCAGGGAGGAAATGGAGTCGTTTCCGTAATTTTTGGGGGAATTGCTTTTCGCCATGGGCCTCTCCTCGCTCGTTCCAAAATCAGAAAATTACATCTTATTATATTACTCCAAACCGGCCCAAAGTGTCAAGAAAACGCGAAAGGCCGCCGGACATTGTCCGGCGGCCTTTCTGCGCCTGACCCCGCTTCGTCGCGGGGCGGGCGGCTTTGTTTGGACAGCTTGCGCTTCCTTTCGCCTTTCGCCAGAGGGTGAGCTCACCCGGCACCGGCTTAAAAGGAGATGCAAGGAGGAACAGGCCTCTTTCCTGTCCGGGCATAGTATGTGCACAGGACGGAGCGCCATACGCGGAAAATTTTGGTTTAGGCTCCGGCATATTTGTCCAGACTGGACATACCATGAGATGGGAAACCAAAAACAAAGGAGGCGCCGTTATGGCGGAGGAGGCCAGAGTGTTTTTCCTGCGGAAAAGACGGGAGCGGGCGGAGGATACCGAGCGGCGGGCGCTGTTGGAGGGGCTGGGACAGACCCGCAGCCTCATTGCCCAGGCCTATGCGGGCTTTAACGCCGCCAAGGACCCGGATCTGATCGAGTCCTATGTCTTTGAGATCAATGCCCTCCAGGCCCGGTACTCCTACCTGCTGCGGCGGGTCAAGGAGCTAGACGGGGAGGCGCAGGCGCAGCCGGGATAACTGCGGGGGGAACCCGCCGCCAAGGGACTGGCAGAGGAAAGCTGGGAGGGGATGGCGGTGGAAACCTTGCTCAATGCCCTGCCCTGGATTGTGGGCGGGTTGATCCTGATTTTGCTGTTGGCGGCCCTGCGGCGGCCGCTGGAGTGGCTGGTGCGTCTGGCCGCGCGGACGGGCGTGGGCCTGGCCGCCCTGTGGGCGTTGAGCGGTGTGGGCGGCCTGGTGGGCCTCCACCTGGGGGTCAATCTGGTCAACGCTCTGGTGCTCGGCGTGCTGGGCGTGCCCGGCTTTGGGCTCCTGTTGATGCTTAACTGGGCGCTGGCGGTGTGAATGCAGAAGAGGGGCGGGCGCTGCGGCGCCCGCCTGGGGTTGCCATTAAGCCTTTCTGCCGAGGTGTTCGGAGGGAAGAATAGTGTGAAAGGGAACCGTCAGGGTTCCCTTTCGCGTTGGATCAAACGACTTTT
>OOAW01001426.1_pt1 | contig 10945 bp, 9 predicted proteins | sample 1671861 | NCBI WGS metagenome assembly OOAW01 (sample SAMN06348200, study PRJEB24527) | human gut metagenome | reverse complement strand
CTGTTACCAGTTGATCACAACGGATCTGTCGATCACAGAAATTGCCTACGCCTCTGGATTCAATGATCTGAGTTATTTCATCAAAACATTCAAAAAATACAAAGGAACCACGCCAAAAAAATATCTTAAAATATAAAAATATACCACTTTCTTATATTACAAAAAGTTCCCCGCAGAATAAGCCTCTCTCACTTACCTGCGGGGAATCCCCGTAATCGTCTGAAAACACTCTTATTTTACATACCTGAATTGAAACCCTCAGAATAACTCGATGTTCACCATGCTGCTCTGGCGAAACTCTTTTTAAAAAATACCAAAAATCTTTTCCCTGAATGATCCGTACAATGTATCATAATCTGTATACTGAATCTGACTCTCTTTAAATCGTTTTCCCCATGCACTGCAGATGCTGTCAGCGATCAGCTTCGCATACTCGTGCTCAGTCCCCAAAATTGTAGGAAAAACGTAATAGATCATAAAAAAATTCAAATCCACCTGTGTTCTGGAATCAATTTTTCCTTTTTTCGAAGCAAACTTCTTCTCTACACGATTTATCAGTGTATCTGCAATTTCTTCTGCTGCCCGCTCTTTATCGGAAATACTGTCCACATATTCTGTCATTTCCCGGAAATAATGTCCGTAGGAATCGATAAAATCCTGTGTATTTTTTTCAAATGATTTTTTCTTTAAATGCCGCAGCATTTGGGTTGTATTATCAAAAATAGTTTCTATTCCATTGAGCATATGTGTGTTCCTCCTGAGTGTTTGTCTTTCATAAAAAGAAACCGGGAAAACCCCCGGTTTCTCCTTAGATATCACTTTTTACTGTTTGATCAGCAAAAGATTAGTCGTAAAGGTTTGGTGCGATTTCCGCATCTTCCATTGTTTCTGCATCGTACCAGTAACAAGCTGTCTCTACGTCTTTTACTTCTTTTCCTTCGCAGATGTTATTCAGAGTCTCAATAGCGATTCTTCCCTGATCTACTGGAGCCTGTGTTACAGATCCAAGTAATGTTCCGTCTTTTACAGCTGCTTTCTGTGTTGAACCAGCATCAAATCCTACACCAAGGATCTTTCCATCTCCTGATCCAAGTACATCCAGGTTCTGGTTTGCTGTCAGAAGACCTTCTGCTGTTACCTGGTTAGAACCGAACATTGCGATTGTATCTTTTTTGTTCATGATGTTAGAAGCTTCTGTAGCAGACAGTTCTACTGTTGTCTGTGCAGGTACAGCTACTTCGATGATGATATCAGCATCAGCTTCTTTTGCGTTGTTCTCAACAAGGTTTACATAGTATTCATTTCCAACTACTGCAACTTTCTTTCCGTCAGCTTCAGCAAGTTCTTTGAATTTGTTGATGAATCCCATACCACGTCCTGTAATGTTTCCAGATGTAGCATCCTGGTTAACTTCACCGATTCGTACAGTATCTTTTGCGTTTGCAAGCTGATCTTTCAGTGCTTCATACATTTTTTCTGCTGCGATTCCACCAGCTTCTTCGTTGTTAGTAACAACTGTTGCATATACAGATCCTTCCGGAGCATCTGCTACACCTGTATCGAAGCAAACTACAGGGATTTTCTTATCCAGTGCTGTCTGCAGAGATTTGATAACAGAACTCTGGTCACAAGCTGCCAGTGCGATTCCGTCTGGAGCTTTGTTAATTGCGTTGTTCAACATTGTTACCTGATCAGCGATATCAGACTCAGCGTTTGGTCCTGTTGTATTACATTTTACATTAAGCTCTTTTGCTGCTGTATCGATACCCTGTTTCGCTGCCTGCCAGTATGTAGACTGGAAGCTCTTTACAACAACTTCGAAGTTATATCCGCCGCTCTTTCCGGAATCCTTGCTTCCATCATCAGATGTCTTAGCGTCGTCTCCTCCGCCGCCACATCCTGCTAACAATCCTGCTACCATACATCCGCCAAGTAACACTGCTAAAACTTTCTTTTTCATAGTTCTTATCCTCCTAAGATATGTTTTCTGACTGCAAGCCGAGGTGCAGCCTCCTCTTTTCTATAGTAACAGCCGGGGGAATCCCCAGATTCCCGACGCCGGTCTGCTATCTATCTTTTCAATCTGACACAAATTAAGCTGCTTCCTTCTTTCTCTTGAAGATATCGATCAATACAGCTGCGATCAATACCAGACCTGTGATGATCTGCTGCCAGTTTGCTGTCAGTCCGATGAATGGAAGTCCTGTCTTTAACAGACAGATTACGAATACACCTGCAAGTGTACCAGTGATGCTTCCCACACCACCTGTCATGGATACGCCACCGATGATCGCTCCACCGATCGCCTCCAGCTCAAATCCTGCTCCACTACCCGGCTGAACTGTTGCAAAGATCGCAGAATAGGAAATTGCTGCCAGCCCTGCAAAGAATCCACAGATCACATATGCCATGATGTGGTAAAATTTAACATTAACTCCTGAGAGTCTTGTTGCTTCTTTGTTACTTCCGATTGCCAGTGTGTAACGTCCGATTTTTGTATGGTTCAATACGAATGTCATAAGGATTACAAGTAAGATGATCCATAAAAATCCGATTGGAATGTTCATACCATCTGTTTTAATCTTAAAGATGTTTCTGAACCATCCTTCCGGTGATCCTGCTACCGGCCAAGGAATACCAAATCCACCTACTACGATTGCTCCAATACCTCTGGCGATCATCGATGTACATAAGGTTGCCAGGAAAGCCGGAAGATCCATGATCGCGATTAAAACTCCGTTGAGAACTCCGATTGCAACACCCATTAAAATACTTACCAGCATACCTGCTGCGGTCGGCCATCCCTGATGTACGATCAGGTATCCGCCTACCAGAGAATAACAGATCAGTCCTGTACCGATGGAAAGGTCTACACCACCTGTCATCAGCGGGAATGCAACTCCGATTGCCATCAACGCAATGTAGTAAGAATAATCCAGAATACTTACAAACGTTGTATATTTTCTAAATCCCGGACTCATTGCACAAAAGAAGATGAACATTGCGATCACGATCAGGAAAACGATAAATTTCTGTCCTCCCATTCTGTCAATGAACGACTTGTTTGTGCCAGCCGTCTTTGTTGTCTTATTTGCCATTTTTACTTCCTCCTACTCTATCTCTCGTGTAGCCATGTTCATGATATTTTCCTGTGTAGCCTCGGAAATATCCAGCTCACCAGTTTTCTTTCCTTCACACATTACGACGATTCTATCACTCATACGTAAGATCTCAGTCATTTCAGAGGAAATCATAATAATGGCTTTGCCCTGCTCTGCCAGCTGATTCATCAGTTTATAGATTTCGTTTTTCGCTCCAACGTCGATACCTCTGGTAGGCTCATCGAAAATCAGGATATCACAGTCTCTTGTCAGCCATTTTGCAATAACGACTTTCTGCTGGTTACCACCTGACAGATTCACAACCAACTGATCTACGTTTGGTGTTTTTGTAGCCAGTGAATCTACGTACTGCTGAGCCACTTCTTTTTCTTTCTTCTTGTCGATGAAGATTCCCTTCATAAACTGTTCCATAGTTGCCATAGAAGTGTTTTCTGCAACAGATTTCTGTACAACAATTCCGTATCTCTTTCTATCTTCTGAAAGATATCCAATACCGTTTCTAACCGCATCTTCCGGACTCTTAATATCAACTTTTTTACCATTGATATAAATGTCACCACTGTCAATCGGATCTGCTCCAAACAGTGCGCGGGCAGTTTCTGTACGTCCTGCACCCATCAATCCGGAGAATCCGAGGATTTCACCTTTATGCAGTTCGAAGCTGACATCTTTTACCATCTTTCCAGCATTCAGATGATCGACTTTTAATACAACCGGAGCATCCTTTGGTACCATATTCTGTGTCTTTGGATCTTCATAAATAACACGTCCAACCATCATGTTGATGATATCATCTTTTGTACAGTCTTTTGTGATCAATGTTCCTACATAAGTACCATCACGCATAACTGTTACACGGTCTGTGATAACCTTGATTTCATCCATACGGTGAGAAATATAAATAATACCGATTCCTTTTGCCTTCAAGTCATTGATGATCTTAAACATTTCCTGAATCTCTGTCTCTGTCAACGCTGCAGAAGGCTCGTCAAAGATAATGACTTTCGCATCATGAGAAATTGCTTTTGCAATCTCACACATCTGCTGTTTACCAACTGTCAGATGATTCATTGTCTCTCTTGGATCAATGTCGATATGCATTCTGTCAAACAGTTTTTTTGCTTCTTCATTCATCTTCTTATCATCGATGCGAACACCTTTTTTGAACTCTCTTCCGATGAAGATGTTCTGTGCCACTGTAAGATGACCAAGCATGTTCAGCTCCTGGTGTACGATGACGATACCACTGTCCTGAGCCTCTCTTGTATTTGCAAACTCTACTTCTTTTCCTTCATATGTAATAGTTCCGGAATCTTTTTTATAAATACCTGTAAGAACCTTCATCAAGGTTGACTTTCCGGCACCGTTCTCTCCCATCAGAGCAAGGACTTCACCTTTTCTGACTTCCAGATCTACGTGATCCAGTGCATGAACACCAGGGAAAGACTTGTCGATTCCTTTCATCGTTAATATAACTTCACCCATTTTATTACCCTTGCCTTTCTATTTCACTTCTTCTCTCAATTATTATGTATCACGATTAGTTCTTTCTGCGTCTTGCAACAACGTCACTGAATACTGCGACGATAACGATAAGACCTGTGATGATAAGCTGATAATCTTTTGTAAAGCCAAGAGCAAGAATACCTTCCTGAAGCAATGCGATGATGAATACACCGATTACTGTACCGCTGATAGAAGCAAGTCCACCTGCCATGGATGTACCACCCATTACACATCCTGCAATTGCCTCATTGTTGTACTGATCACCATATCCAGGCTGAACAGTTGTATAAGCTGCTGTGAAGAAGATTGCTGAAATACCAACCAGGATTCCACAGATAATATATGCAGACATTTCCCATTTTTTTACATTTACACCGGAAAGTCTTACTGCTTCTTTGTTGCTTCCAAGACATAAGATGTAACGTCCAAGTTTTGTTTTATTTAACAGGATCGCACAGACAACTGCCACTGCGAGGAAAATGATCAGACCTACCGGAATTCCGTTGAAGCTGATGATATTTCTAAACCATCCGCCTTCCTGCATCTCCTGAGGCCAGCTGACTGACTGTGTCTTTGTGAATACAGATGCAACACCTTTTGAAATATTCATACTTGCCATAGAAGTAATGAATGAAGGTACTGACCAGTATGCTACCAGATACCCGTTAAAGATACCGAAGATCAGTCCGATCACAATACTGAGGATCAGCGCTACCGGCATCGGCATTCCATGCGATGTGAAGCAGTAACCTGAAATCAATGCACAACAGAACATAACCGGTCCGATGGAGAAATCAATTCCTCCTGTTGCGATTACAAAGGTAACTCCCAATGATAAGAACCCCAGAAAATATACATAATTGAGGGTGTTCAGAATACGTTCAATCCCGAAGAAACTTCCCTGTGTCAGTGCGCAGAAGAAAGCATACATCAGAAGTAATACAAAGCATAACACGATTCTGTTAAACCCTACCTTTTTTACAAAAGGATTTTGTTTAATCTTTTCCACTTTTCGTCCTCCTACTTCTTTTGTTCCGTCTGTTTTAAATACGGAATCATTTCCTATCTCGCTGTCCTGCGCCACCGCCCCGTGTCTGCTTCGACTCCTTCAGGCGCCCGCTGCAATACTTGGAAAACATGAACCCCAGATTTCATACTTTTCGTAGTGTCAGAATCGAGATCAACTTTCGAACCCGTGACTTCAGAACTAAGATTTATATATAGTATAGTCTTTCTTTTTCCTGATTGAAATTGAAAATCTTCCTAAAAAAGGTTAAAAAATTACACCACCGGGTAATATTTTACGCGGTAGTGTAACCTTTTCACCTTTTTCGCTTACTGTTGACCGGAAAACGGGTATAAAAGTCTTTGATTTTCCTCTTCATACATATTCTCTTTGGTGATCAGCTTACAGCCGGAATCCAGATTATATTCCATCGGATAGCCTTCAATTGCTTTTACTGCCTGTTCCACCCCCAGATATCCGATATTAAATGGTTTCTGGATCACGATCCCCTGAAAGACTCCGGCTTCCAAAAGCTGGATCTGCTCCACGGAGTTGTCAAATCCAACGACCTTCACCTGACCTTCCATCCCCATTTTTCTGACGCCGCGGGCAGCACCGACTGCTGAATATTCATTCGTTCCGATCACAACATCGATCTCCGGCCGTTCTTTTAACATTTTTTCTGTCAGATCGCTTGCAAGATCGTAAGAAGAATTACAGTAGACGATATCCTGAATCCGATTTTGATCCTCTCCCAGACCTTCTCTGATCCCATCCTCTCTTTCTGTCGCTGTGGAGCTTCCTTTTACGTGCGCCACAACTCCGATCTTTGAATCCGGTTTTAAAATTGTTTTTGCAAATGTTCCCAGCTCTTTCCCTGCTTTAAAATTGTCGGTCGCAACCACTCCGTTGGCAATTTCTTTGTCGATCACAGAATCCACCAGGATTACTTTAATACCGGCATTGATCGCCTCCTGAACTGCTTCTGTCGTATGTGTATAACTGCATGGCGCAATCAGAAACGCATCCGGATTCTTCTTGATACTCTCTTCAATCAGCCGGTTCTGCCCTTCATAATCATCCTCTGAATCACTTCCAACCACCTCGATCTCACAGCCAAACTCTTCTGCTCCCAGCTTTGCTCCTTCGATCAGCCCGGTCCAGAAATCATTGGATTCATCAATGGTCTTAGGAACCATGATGATCTTATAAGTCCGCTTATTTTGAGAGCTGTCCTGAAGCACACCGATTGTGATCAGAATCAGGATCAAAAGCACAAATCCGGCCGTCATTACCCCAATCAGTCTTTTACCTGCCCGTCTCTTCATTGCTTTTTCCTCCATCAAGAGGGATCGTCACGGTCGCAACCGTCCCCTCGCCTTTTCTGCTGATATAAGAAATCCCATATTCTGCCCCGTAATAGAGCTGCAGCCGTTTCTGCACATTATATACCCCTACCCCATTTGACTTGGTCTTTTTCTCTTTTTTCTCCAGAATATGTTCCAATTCCGACTCTTCCATTCCGGCCCCGTCATCTGCAACGACCAGACAGACACGATTGCCTCTTCTGTAACCGCGAATATCCAGATTTCCTTTGGTCTCTTTATATTTCAGACCATGATAGATTGCGTTTTCCACCAATGGCTGAAGTACAAATTTAATGATCCAAACATCCAGGATCCGCTCTTCTACGTCAATTGTATACTCCAGCTTATCTTTATAACGCATCTTCTGGATCGTCAGATAGCTTCGCACATAATCGATTTCTTCTGCCACCGTGATCTGCTCTCTGTCGTTGCTGATACTCTGTCTGAGCAGCTTTGCCAGAGCAGATGTCATCAATACGACCTGATCATTTTCTCCTGCCTCTGACATCCAGATGATAGAATCCAGTGTATTATAAAGAAAGTGTGGATTAATCTGCGCCTGCAGGGCTTTCATCTCACTCTTTCGTTTCTGCTTCTGTTCATAGATATTCTGTTCCATCAATGCATGGATCTTTTGCGTCATGGCATTGAACGATTTGCTAAGACTTCCAATCTCATTTTCTGCCGTGATTTCCACACTGGCCTGTTCAAAATCCCCCTTTTCCACCAGACTCATCGAATCCCTTAAGCGTCTCAATGGTTTGGTGATCTCGCTGGAAATGAAGCTGGAAATCAGAATGACACCGATCAGAATCCCTGCTGCTGCCAGAAGATACAACATCTGTGCCTGCCGATTGTTTTTCATCAATTCCGTCACATAAGATGCCCCTACCACTGTCCATCCCGTCTTCTCAGATTTTGACATCGTATAAAGCTTACTGTCTTCCCCTTCCTCTGTCTCCAGAAAATCCCCTTTTGAAGCCAGGATATCCTCGATCCGTTCTTCTTTTAATCCACCATAGATCAGCTGCTGCTGCGGATGGTAGATCATACTGCCTTTTTCATCCAGAATAAAAATATATCCCTTGCTTCCAATGGATGTATTGCTGCAAAGACTGCTAATCGCACTGTAATTTAAGTCGACAAAAAATACCCCCTCGCGTTCTCCTGTCTGCTCATTCACAATCGCACGGCTTAAGGTGATCACCCAGTGATAGCTGCCTGCGATCGCATTCTGCACATGAGAAGATGACACCGCGATCCCGGTCGGTGAATGGATCGCCGCCTGATACCAGCTCTGCTGCCGGACATCCACATACTTATTGAGACGATCCGCTCCTGAATTGATCAAAGCTTCTCCGTTATCTGCAACAGCCGCAACATTGTAAATATCAGAACGGCTTTCCAGAATCGTAGTAAACTGCGTCAGGATCCGCTCTTTCGCAGCCTCCTTTTCCTCAGGCGTCTGCTCCTGATTAAATAAATAACGCGACAGATCACTTCCACTTGCCGCCACCCAGGAAATATTTTCCATATAGTCTATATAGGAATCGATATCATAATTCACCTGACTGATCAGCTGAGAAGTCGAAGTTCTGGAATTCTCGTATATTGTTTTTTTTGTGAAATTCATGGCGATCAGAAGAAAGATCAGAACCGCAACTACCACCAACACAGAAAAAGAGAGCATCATCGCGTCCCGTATACTCTTAAATCTTCCAAATATCGTCATCTCACGCTTTTTCATCACTTACTTCTCCCTGGAATACTCTTTTGGAGTCAGTCCCGTGCTCTTTTTAAATGCAATGCTGAAATAGTGCGGATCACTAAATCCTACTTTTTCTGCGATCTCATAATTTTTCAGGCTGGTCTCACGTAACAGCTGCTTTGCCCGATCCATCCTGATTCCATTTAAAGCTTCTGTAAATGTCTTTCCCGTCGCTTCTTTGAATACACTGCTGAAACGGCTTGTGCTAATGTTCAGATGTTCGCATACATCATTCAAGCTCAAAGACGGATTGCCGTAATTTTTCTTAAGGTATTCAAGTGCAAGTCTTGCCCAGCGCTCTCCGCTGGACTGCCCTGCCATCTCCATTGCTTCCATGGCACGCTTAACATACGCTCTCACCTTTTCCATGGCATTGGTAAAGCTTCTGGACTCCATCACATCTCCGATATCACGCTCATCCATCTGAAAATCTTCATTGGCTCTGCGTACCACGCCGTAAATGATCATCATGATCTGCCGGAGCCATGATACAGCCTGGTTTCTTGTCACATATCCATGACTGATCCATTTTTCCACATGATCCAGAATATCCATAAGCTCTTCACTCTGCTGGTTCTTCGCTGCCTCCTCAATATCTTTAAAGTCCTGTTCCAGCTCCAGAAGATTTCCGCAACTCATCGGAGATTCACAGTCATATACCTGTCCGCTACCTTTTGTATACCGGTATTTTAAGGTCGCCACTGCAGACTCATAGGATTTCGGCAGTTCTTCCAGCTTTTCCACACAGAATCCGATTCCGATAGAAACGCTCAACTGCATGGCCTCTTTCACTGTCTTTTGAATCTCTCTGCAGATCACTTGAATCTCCTGCGAAAATTCTTTTGGGTTATCGCTCCATAACAGCATACAGACTCTGCTGTCCGAATCCCGATATGCAATTCCGGCATTGTGATCACTGACGATCTCATTGCTGATATTTTCCACCACAAACGACATGAGTGCACTCTCTTTTTTCAGTTCATCATTTGTATCATACAAACTGGAATATACATCGATATCTGTCGTCACAACACGGTAAAACGCACCTCCCAGTTCAATTCCGAATTCTTTTAATTCTTCCATACTCGTCTCAATCGCCTGCGTTCCCTGCAGCAGCCTGGACAAGGTTTTGGAAATAATCAATGCCTCATTCTTTGTATAGGTCCGATATGCTTTTTGAAGCGCATCGATCCGCTCCTCCTCCGTTCTCTCACTGTCCAGTTTTTCCCTGATCCTGGTCAGTACCTCTGTCAGCTCCTTTGCCGTCACAGGCTTCAGCAAGTACTCTGCGACTTTATACTGAATTGCCTGCTTTGCATATTCAAAATCACTGTAACCGCTGAAAATAATGATTCTTGTCTGCGGCATATTTTCATAAATATATTTACTAAGCCCCATTCCGTCCAGATATGGCATACAAATATCCGTCAACACCACATCCACAGGATTTTCCTTTAAAAATTCAATCGCTGCTTTTCCATTTTCGCAATCACCTACCAGTTCAAACCCAAGATGTCCCCATTCTATCTTCGCGCTGATTGCTTCACGGACGAGGATTTCATCATCGACCAATAACACTTTATACACTTTTGTATCCTCCCACCTATGACTCCTGTCAAAAACACAGAAATTCCTACGCCTAGTATACAACAAAGCACTGTATTGTGAAAGTAGAAATTTCGGCAGAGATTTTCTTTTATACATAGAAAAAGTCGATGCCAGATATATCTGCATCGACTCTTTCCATTCCTGAAAGAAACGCTAAATATGATCGATTCCCAGTTTTTTATCAAATATTTTCATAAGTACTACTGCTGATACAAAACTTGCTATACATGCAATAATTGCTGCAACTACTGTGGAATCAAATCCTGTCTGTGGGTTGATGACTTGTAACCATCCAAAAATTCCATTGGTTCCTGCTGAGTACTGTTTTACTCCTCCAAATCCGATAATCGCACCCCCAATACCGGAAGCTCTCTGCACCATTGTTTCGGTTCTGTAGATCGAAATGTCGTTCTTCCCGTAAAACAGATCAGAACTTTTCTTGCCTTTTCTACAATAATACGGCTTCCCATCTGATATTGCCTTCCCCCACAGGAACAAACTCGAACTCCCATGGCAAATCCAATTCCTTCCCTTCCTCCGGATGATCCTTCCAGCCAGATGTACTGAT
>OOAW01001387.1_pt1 | contig 11191 bp, 7 predicted proteins | sample 1671861 | NCBI WGS metagenome assembly OOAW01 (sample SAMN06348200, study PRJEB24527) | human gut metagenome | reverse complement strand
TCCATGTGGCAGAAGGGATCGAAGATCTGCATCATTGCCTGAAACATTATGGAAAGCGGATCGTGGATCGTCTGATGGACTGGGGAATCCTGGGAGAAAAGACACTGCTTGGACATTGCATTTATATCAACGGGCATGAGATGGATCTGATCAAAGAGACGAACACAATGGTGGTACACAATCCGGAATCCAACATGGGCAATGCCTGCGGATGTCCGCCGACGATGGAACTGGTGCACAGAGGGATCCTGACCGGACTTGGAACAGATGGATATACTCATGATATGACAGAGTCTTACAAAGTGGCAAACGTACTGCACAAGCATCATCTGTGTGATCCGAATGCCGCATGGGGAGAGGTTCCGCAGATGCTTTTTGACGGAAATGTCAAAATTGCAGAGCGTTATTTCCCGCAGAAGCTTGGTGTATTGAAAGAAGGAGCTGCAGCAGATGTGATTGTTGTGGATTATGACCCGCTGACACCGATGAACGGGGACAATGCAAACAGCCACATTTTATTCGGTATGACTGGAAAACAGGTAGTAACCACAGTGGCGAATGGAAAAGTATTGATGAAAGACAGAGAACTTGTATTTATAGATGAAGCAAAAGTGATGGCAGACTGCAGACAGGCGGCAAAAGAGCTGGCTGAGAGGATCAACGCATAAGGAGGGCATGAGGATGAGTGAAGTTATGACACCGATGTCATTTGAACAGTTGGTAGACTGGGTATTACAGGAAAAGAAAAAAAGAGGAACCGTGTTCGGACAGCATCATGCGTACCGGGCAGATGGAACACATAACCGGACGATGTTCGGGCGTACTCTGGAGACGCCGATTGGACCGGCAGCCGGTCCGCATACGCAGATGACACAGAATATTGTGGCAGCCTACTATGCCGGCAGTCGTTTCTTTGAATTGAAGACCGTACAGATCATGGATGGAGAAGAGCTGGCGGCATGCATCAACCGTCCGTGTATCAAGGCGGATGATGAAGGATATAACTGCGAGTGGTCCACAGAGCTGACAGTACCGCAGGCAATGGAAGAGTATATCAAAGCCTGGTTCTTATTGAAAGTGATCGCCAGAGAGTTTGGACTTGGAGATATGAATGGATTTCAGTTTAATGTCAGTGTGGGATATGATCTGGCAGGCATCCAGTCCCCGAAGGTGGATACCTTCCTGAATTCCATGAAACACGCAGAAGATACAGAGATTTTCAAGCACTGCAAGGCATATTTACTGGAGCATGCGGATTGGTTTGAGCATGTGACAACAGAAGATATCGAGCAGATCCCGCCGGAAATCTGCAATTCCGTGACACTTTCCACACTGCATGGATGTCCTCCGCAGGAGATTGAACGAATCGCCATGTATCTGCTTACGGAAAAAGGATTCCATACCTTTGTAAAATGCAATCCGACACTGCTTGGATATGAGTTTGCGAGAAAGACCATGGATGAGATGGGATATGATTACATACAGTTTGGAGACTTCCACTTTAAGGATGACCTGCAGTATGAAGATGCAGTTCCGATGCTGACACGCCTGATGAATACGGCGAAAGAGAGAAATCTGGAGTTTGGTGTGAAGATCACCAATACGTTCCCTGTGGATGTGAAACAGAATGAGCTTCCAAGCGAAGAGATGTATATGTCAGGAAAATCCTTGTATCCGTTGTCCATTTCACTGGCAGCAAAACTGGCAAAAGAATTTGACGGAAGGCTTCGTATTTCCTATTCCGGAGGAGCGGATTACTATAATATAGAAAGAATTGTGGATGCAGGTATCTGGCCGGTTACTGTGGCAACGACTCTTTTGAAACCGGGCGGTTATCAGAGGCTGACACAGATGGCAAAGCTTCTGGACAAGGAGAATGCTCCGTTTGAAAAAGTGGACGCAGAATCTGCAGGAAAACTTGCAGAAGAAGCGGTGAAAGACCCGCATCATGTGAAGGCAATGAAGACTTTGCCGTCAAGAAAGATGAAAAAAGAAGTTCCGCTCATGGATTGTTTCGTGGCGCCGTGTAAAGAGGGATGCCCGATCCATCAGGATATCACAACGTATCTGCAGCTTGTGGGAGAAGAAAAGTATGAAGAAGCAATGGAGGTGATCGCAGAAAAGAATCCACTTCCGTTTATCACAGGAACGATCTGTGCGCATAACTGTATGAGCAAATGTACCAGAAACTTTTATGAGACACCCGTTCATATCCGGGAGATGAAATTAAAAGCGGCAGAAAATGGATATGAGGCGCTGCTTGAAAAACTTCCGGTGCCGGCAGTGACAAAGGCAGGAAAAGCGGCAGTCATCGGAGGCGGCCCGGCAGGAATGGCAGCTGCATACTTCCTCAGAAAAGGCGGTATGGAAGTTACGCTATTTGAGGCAAAAGAATCTTTAGGAGGCGTAGTACGTCATGTGATCCCGCCATTTCGTATTTCGGAGGATGCCATTGAAAAAGATGCGGAAATCTTAAGAAAGATGCAGGTGGACATCCGCTGTAATACAAAGGTGGAATCTTTGGAAGAACTGAAAAAGCAGGGATATACAAAAATCGTACTGGCAGTGGGAGCTCCGGTTCAGGGAAGCTTAAAGCTGGAAAGCGGAATGCCGAAAAATGCACTGGAATTTCTGGCAGAATTTAAACAGACAGACGGTAATGTTTCACTTGGAAAATATGTGGTTGTTATCGGAGGCGGAAACACAGCCATGGATACTGCAAGAGCGGCAAAACGAAACGTAGGCGTGGAGCATGTTTATCTGGTTTACAGAAGAACGAGACGGTATATGCCGGCGGATGAAGAAGAACTGGTGATGGCCCTGGAAGATGGAGTGGAATTCAAAGAGTTATTGTCTCCTGTAAAACTGGAAAACGGCCAGCTTCTCTGCAAAGTGATGCAGCTTTCCGATTATGATGTATCGGGCAGAAGAGGAGTGACAGAGACCGGGGAGACAGTTTGGGTTCCGGCAGATACGGTGATCGCTGCAGTTGGAGAAAAAGTGCCGACAGACTGGTATCAGGCAAACGGTCTGGCAGTATCGGAAAAGGGAAGATTATATGTCGATGAAAAGACATTAAAAACCAGTGATGACAATGTCTATGCAGCAGGCGATGGTCTGTATGGACCGGCAACAGTTGTAGAGGCGATCCGGGACGGACGAAAAGTGGCTGAGGCAATTGCAGGAGAAGTGTTGGCGTGTGATTTTGATAAACTGGCAGAGGAAGAAAAGGTCTATGCCAAGAGAGGGGTATTAAAAGAGGAACAGAAAGAGACAAAAGAGGCAGGCAGATGCCTGGGATGCTCGACAATCTGTGAAAACTGCGTAGAAGTCTGTCCAAACCGTGCAAACATTGCCATTCAGGTACCGGGGATGGAAAAACATCAGATCATCCATGTAGATTATCTGTGCAATGAGTGCGGCAACTGTAAGAGCTTCTGTCCATATTCCAGCGCTCCATATCTGGATAAATTCACACTTTTCGCAACAGAAGCAGATATGGAAAACAGCAAGAATCAGGGATTTGCAGTTCTGGATCAAGAGACCCGACGCTGTAAGGTGCGCTTCTTTGGAAAGACCTTTATCTGGGAACCGGAGAAACCGGCAGCTCTTCCGGATGGACTGGGACGCATGATTGAAACTGTGTGCAGGGATTACTCTTATTTGATTCGGTAAAATCAAAGGTTGCAGGATCTGTAGGATTTCGGTAAAGTGAAAGGGGCTTCTGATGAAGAAGCCCTAAAAAAAGAAAGAGACAGCAAACAGACATGACAAGTATATGGAAATGGGAAAGCGGAAATCTACAGATCAAGAAGTCCCTCTTAGATGGACTGCAGATTACAGAGACAGCAAAAGAAGTGATCTCTGTAGTCGGAGCAGGAGGAAAAACAACTACAATCCGCAGGCTTACGGATGAAATGGAAAAAAGACAGAAAAATGTGGCAGTGACAACGACCACACGGATGAAAAAAGAACCGCAGTTTTTACTCGGTGCGGATGCAGAGCGCATTGCACAAAGATGGGGGCAGACTCATCAGGTGTGGTTTGGAGAACAGGATGATGATCCGGAAAAGGTCAGAGGTGTTTCAGAGGCGCTTCTGGATGAGGTGAGAAAGTATGGTCCGGATTTGTTTTTGATCGAGGCAGACGGAGCCAGAAGGCTTCCCTGTAAAGTACCGGAGTCGTGGGAGCCGGTCATCTATCAAAAAAGTACACGGGTGCTGGCAGTTTACGGTCTGGACGCAGTGGGAAAGACCTTTCGGGAGGCGTGTTTTCGTCCCGGGCTGGCAGCAGAAATTTTGGAGAAGAAGATAACAGACCCGATATCAGCATTGGATATCGCGCGGCTGGCACTTGAAAGCCGCGGCGGGAAAAAGAATGTCAAAGAAACCATGCGGTATCAGGTGATTTTAAATAAAGCAGACACCAGGCGAAGAAGACAGTTTGCGCAGGAAATCTGCCGGGAATTGGAAAAACGCGGGTTTGCAGATGTGACAGTGACAGCAGAAGGAAGGCAGGAAGAAAAATGAAGATTGTAATCAAAGGAGCAGGAGATCTGGCAACAGGAATTGCCTCTCGCTTATACCATGCAGGACATCAGATCGTGATGACAGAGATTGCGGTTCCGCTGACCGTGCGGCGAAGCGTGGCGCTCTCCAGAGCAGTTTACGAAAACGAGGCAGAGGTGGAAGATTTAAAAGGGGTGCTGGTAAAGGATGCTGCAGAAGCAGACAGGATCTTACAAAGAGGAGAGATTCCGGTACTGGTGGATCCAGAAGCAGATATTATCAGGTCGTTGCATCCGGATGTAGTAGTGGATGCAATCCTGGCAAAGAAGAATCTGGGAACCCGGATCACGGACGCGCCGTTTGTCATCGGTGTAGGACCGGGATTTTACGCAGGAAAAGACTGTCACTGTGTCATCGAGACAAAAAGAGGACATACACTGGGAAGTGTGATCTGGGAAAAAGAAGCAATCCCAAATACCGGAGTTCCGGGAAATATAGGCGGCTTTACAACCGAGCGTCTGATCCGTGCCAGTGCAGATGGAATCATGGAGCCTGTGGCAGAAATCGGAGATACCGTAGAAAAAGGCCAGCTTGTTGCCAGGACCGGGAAGCAGCCGGTCTATGCAAAGATGAGCGGAATTGTCCGCGGAATGCTCCAGAAGGATGTACAGGTCACAGAAGGATTGAAGATCGGAGACATTGATGCCAGATGTGAACCAGAGCATTGTGTTACAATCTCGGACAAAGCAAGGGCAGTCGGAGGCGGTGTGCTGGAAGCGGTATCTCTGTTTGGACAGATCTATGGAAATTATGGAGTGGCACTTCTGGCAGCAGGGGAAGCAAAACGGTTTGGAAGTGACAAGTTGTCGGAAAAATTTCAGGGAATCCCGCTTTATCGGTATGCATTTGAGATGCTGGAAGCATTTTCGGGACTTTCCAGGGTGGTCGTGACCGCAAGGGAAGCACTGGCAGAAGAAGCGCAGCGCCTGGGGATCCATATTGTAGAGAACAGACAGCCGGAACAGGGAATTTCACATTCTGTCAGTTTGGCGCTGCAGGAACTGCTCTCACAAAATCCAGACCTGGAGGGTGTGTTGTTTCTGGTCTGTGATCAGCCGGGAATCCAGGCTGCTACAATCCAGAAGATTTTAAAAGAGGGATGCCTTCATAAAAACAGCATTGTCTGTGCCGGATATGATGGAATGCGCGGAAATCCGGTATTGTGGGGAAGCACGTATTTTCAGGAGCTTATGCATCTGACCGGGGATACGGGAGGCAGACAGCTGATGAAGCAATATGAAGAGAAGATCCGGATCGTGGAGTGTGCGCCGGAAGAATTAAAAGACATTGACAGGAGAGAAGACATGACGGAATAAAACGGGGAGTACCCCAAAGGAGGTTTTCATATGCTGATGGTTCATGTAAATGGAAAAGATTATGAGGTGGAGCAGGATACGAAGCTGATGCGGTTTCTTCGGGATGATTTAAGGCTTACTTCAGTAAAGGACGGATGCAGCCAGGGCGCATGCGGAACCTGCACGGTGCTGGTGGATGGAAAAGCCACAAGGGCATGTATTCCAATGCTTTCCAAGCTGCAGGGAAAAACTGTAGTCACAGTGGAAGGGCTGAGTGAACGGGAGAAAGAAGTTTATGCATATGCATTTGCAAAGGTCGGCGCGGTGCAGTGCGGATTCTGCATTCCGGGCATGGTGATGTGCGCCAAGGGGCTTCTGGATCAGAATCCGGACCCGAGCCGTGTTGAGGCGGCGGCAGCCATTCGGAATAATATCTGCCGGTGTACCGGATACCAAAAGATCATCGAGGCGATCCTGCTCTCAGCAAAGATGTTTCGGGAAGATCTTCCGGCCAAAGAGAACAGCGGCGTGGTCTCGGTGGGGGCGCCGATCCTGCGTGTGGATGCAAAGGAGAAAGTTCTTGGAATCGGGCAGTATCCGGATGATGTGTATCTGGATGATATGATCTATGCCAGTGCGGTGCGCTCCGAATATCCAAGAGCAAAAGTGCTGGCGATCCATACAGAGAAGGTATTGGAATTAGAAGGTGTGATCGGAGTATATACGGCGGATGATATTCCGGGTTCTGTGAAGGTGGGACATCTGAAACCGGACTGGGATACAATGATCCCGGTCGGACATGTGACACATTATCTGGGAGATGCCATTTGTCTGATCGCAGCAGAGACATCGGAGATTCTGGAACGTGCAAAGGCATTGGTAAAAGTGGATTACGAAGTGCTGCAACCGGTGCTGGATCCGTTTGAAGCATTAAAGGAGGACGCACCCCGCATTCATCCGGGAATCCAGCCGGATGGAAATGTACTCGCCCATGAGCATCTGGTCAGAGGAAATGCAGAAGAAGTGATCGCCAACTCGAAATATAAAGTGACCAGACATTATGAAACTCCGTGGACGGAACATGCCTTTTTGGAGCCGGAGTGTGCAGTGGCCATGCCGTTTGATGACGGTGTATTTATCTATTCTTCGGATCAGGGAACCTACGATACCCAGCATGAATGCAGTATGATGCTTGGACTTCCGCCGGAAAAAGTGATTGTGGAAAACAAGCTGGTAGGCGGCGGATTCGGTGGAAAAGAGGATGTCAGTGTACAGCATCATGCCGCACTGGTGGCATACCTGACAAAGCGTCCGGTGAAAGTAAAGCTGTCCAGACAGGAAAGTATCACCGTGCATCCCAAACGGCATCCGATGTGGATGGATATTACCACAGCATGTGATGAGAACGGATATCTGACTGCAATGAAAGCTGTAGTTGTATCGGATACAGGTGCGTATGCATCTCTGGGCGGACCGGTTCTGCAAAGAGCCTGTACCCATGCGGCAGGGCCTTACAATTTCCAGACCATTGACATTGACGGAAAAGCCGTGTATACCAACAATCCGCCGGCTGGAGCATTTCGCGGATTCGGCGTGACACAGACCTGTTTTGGAGCAGAACGGAATCTGGATCTGCTGGCGGAGATGGTGGGAATCTCTCCATGGGAGATCCGATATCGGAATGCGGTGCGGCCCGGACAGGTGCTTCCAAACGGACAGATCGCAGATGCCTCTACAGGAATTGCAGAGACACTGGAGGCTGTCAAAGAGATTTATGAACAGGCGCCGTATGCAGGAATCGCCTGTGCGATGAAAAATGCCGGTGTAGGCGTGGGGCTGCCGGACTGGGGAAGATGCCGTCTGCTGGTGCAGAATAAAATGGTACAGATTCATGCGGGAGCTTCCTGTATCGGTCAGGGACTTGGAACAGTCCTGACACAGGTGGTGTCACAGACTGCGCAGATTCCGGTGGAACAGATTAGGTACTGTCCGGCAAACACATCCGATTCCCCGGATTCCGGAACGACATCCGGTTCCAGGCAGACGTTGATTACAGGAGAGGCGGCAAAACGGGCCTGTGAAAAATTGTGTGAAGATTTAAAGACACATTCACTTCAGGAACTGGAAGGAAAGGAATACTACGGAGAATATCTTGCAAAGACTGATAAAATGGGCAGTGATGTTCCGAATCCGGTTTCTCATGTGGCATATGGATATGCAACACAGGTTTGTATTTTGAATGAAGATGGAACGATTCAGAAAATGGTGGCAGCCCATGATGTGGGGAAAGCCGTAAATCCAATCAGTGTGGAAGGACAGATTGAGGGCGGTGTTGTCATGGGAATGGGATATGCACTGACAGAACAGTATGAGATCAAGGAAGGGCGTCCGGTTTCCAGATTTGGAACACTGGGATTGTTCCGGGCAGATAAGGTGCCGCATATTGAGTCCATGATCATCGAGAAAACAGGAGTAGAACCGGGATACGGCGCAATCGGAATTGGAGAGATCACATCAATCCCGACAGCTCCGGCGATCACGGGAGCCTATTATAAACTGACTGGTGAGTTCCAGACGAAGCTGCCGCTTCATGGAACACCGTATGAGAAGAAAAAGAAATAAAGAAGAAATGAGCAGGCGCTGATTTCTCAGGAAATTCAACGCCTGCACGATTTATACATCAAGTTGTTTTTGAAAACAACTTGATGTATAATAAAAGAAAAACAAAAAACGAGGAGGTATGAGATGAAACGAAGAAAAATCTGGAGTATTCTGGCACTGGCAGCATTGACAGGTTCCCTGCTTGCAGGATGCGGAGAAGTAAAAACAGAAGAACAGACAAAAGAAACAAAGCAGGAGGAAAAACCGGTAGAATTACTGGTGGCTGCTGCAGCGAGTCTGGAATATTCTTATGAAGAAGAACTGCTTCCTATGTTTGAAAAGGAAAATCCGAATATTACCGTAAAAGGCACCTATGACAGTTCGGGAAAATTACAGACACAGATCGAAGAGGGGATTGAGTCAGATGTCTTTATGTCAGCGGCGACGAAGCAGATGAATGCGCTGACGGAGCAGGGATTGGTGGAGAAGGACTCTGTGGTAGATCTTCTTCAGAATCAGATCGTACTGATCACAGCAGCAGATTCTACGCTGGATCTGCAGAACTTTGAGGATATTACCAAAGCAAATGTGATCGCAATCGGAGATCCGGAAAGTGTTCCGGTAGGACAGTATTCGAAAGAAGTGCTGACCAATCTGGGAATCTGGGATGCAGTGTCTGCAAAGGCAAGTCTCGGAACCAATGTTACAGAAGTTTTAAAATGGGTAGAAGAGGGCAGTGCAGATGCCGGAATCGTGTATGCGACAGATGCAGCAACTACAGATAAGGTGAAAGTAGTGGCAGAAGCACCGAAAGACAGTATGGCAGAGCCTGCAATTTATCCGGTCGGCGTGGTAAGCGCATCGAAGCACAAAGACGCAGCAGAAAAATTTGTAGAGTTTTTACAGTCCGAAGAGGCGCTGAAAGTATTTGAATCCTACGGTTTTCAGAAGAATGCAGAGTAACTGGGGAAGGAGAGCACATGGAGATTTCACCGATCATTGTTTCTATGAAAACGGCTTCTGTGTCCATTGTGATCACTTTTTTTCTGGGACTGGCAGCCGCATATGGCGTGGAGCGTATCCGCAGCAGAAAGCTGCAGCTGGTCTGTGACGGTATTCTGACGCTTCCTCTTGTCCTGCCGCCTACTGTGGCAGGATTTTTCCTGTTGTACATCTTTGGGGTAAAACGCCCGGTGGGAAGATTTTTTCTGGAATTTTTCGGAACAAAGATTGCATTTTCATGGCAGGCAACAGTATTGGCAGCAGTGGCGATTTCGTTCCCTTTGATGTACCGTTCGGCAAGAGGAGCGCTGCAGCAGGTAGATGAAAACCTCCTTTATGCAGGCAGGACGCTTGGGATGTCCGAATGGTGCATTTTCTGGAAAGTATGGTTTCCAAACGCTATGTCCGGAATTTTGTCAGGCGGAATCCTTGCATTTGCAAGAGGATTAGGAGAGTTTGGAGCAACCGCCATGATCGCAGGAAATATTGCAGGAGAGACCAGAACGCTTCCGCTTGCAGTCTATTCCGCGGTGTCAGCCGGAAATATGGAAGAAGCGTATCAGTATGTGTGGATTCTGGTGATCATTTCATTCCTGGTAGTGACAGGAATGAATGCAGTCACGCACGGATTTCAGAAATTTAGCCGGAGGTAGTACAGATGAACGTATTAGAAGTGGATTTTGAGAAAAAACTCAAGAACTTTCCCCTGCATATACAATTTCAGGCAGAAGGCGGATGTATCGGGATTCTGGGAGCCTCAGGCTGCGGAAAAAGTATGACATTCAAAGTGATTGCCGGAATCGCGACACCCGATTCGGGAAAAATCTGCCTGGGAAAACGGGAATTGTTTCACAGAGGTCATAAAGTAAATCTGCCGCCCAGAAAACGCAGTGTGGGATATTTGTTTCAGAGTTATGCCTTATTTCCCAATATGACAGTGTTTCAAAATATTGAAGCAGGGATTCAGAGAAAAAAGGCGGCGAAAAGAGAGCGGGCAATGGAAATGATGGAAAAATTTCATCTGTCAGAGCTGGCATCCGGCTATCCCGCCCGTCTTTCTGGAGGGCAGCAGCAGAGAGTGGCCCTGGCGAGGATACTGGCTTGTGAACCGGAACTGCTCCTTTTGGACGAGCCGTTTTCTGCATTGGACAGCTACTTAAAAGAAGAACTCCAGTTTGAGTTGAAACAACATCTCCGGGAGTTTGGAAAAACGACAATCATTGTAAGTCATGACCGGGATGAAATATACAAGTTGTGTGACAGAACGATGGTGATGGGGCAGGGCGAAATTCTGGTTTCAAAAGATACGAAAGAACTGTTTGAACAGCCTGAGCGTGTTATTGCAGCGAGGCTGACAGGATGTAAAAATATCTCGAGAGTAAAAAAACGTGGAATGCATAAAGTGTATGCAATGGATTGGGGCGTGGAACTGACGGTAGACCGGAAAGTTTCAGAAAAAATCACCCATGTAGGAATTCGGGCGCATGATTTTCATCCGGCGGATGCTTCGTCACATGATAGTGAGAATAAAATTCCGGTGGCTGTGGACCGCGAGGTACGAGCACCGTTTGAGTGGACGATTTTATTTCGAAACAGAGAAAATCCGAAAGAAAATATGTGGATGAAGATGGAGCGGGAACAGACACAGATCCCGCAGTGGGGACAGGTGGACCCGAAACGAATTTTGCTTTTAGAAGAATAGGAGGATGTGAGAGATGTTTCATC
>OOAW01001381.1_pt1 | contig 11283 bp, 8 predicted proteins | sample 1671861 | NCBI WGS metagenome assembly OOAW01 (sample SAMN06348200, study PRJEB24527) | human gut metagenome | reverse complement strand
GAGTTTTTCATCCCTCTCATCCACGTTGTGGTAAAGCGGCGAGTATTCTTGCTGATACTCCTCATTGCTATTTCCACCTCCCCCTTTACACCTTAAGGCTGTTCCCACGCACAAAACAAAATGTTTATGCCTGGTTGAGTAAATAACCTTATTGTTAGTATGGATATGCTGGGAGATGATAACCCCGCAATTTCATTATTCATTGTTCTCCCATAGGATGAGGTTTCCCGCCGTAACTGGCGGGCTTTTTTTGCCGCAGAATTTTTCCTTTTAACACCCTGTAAACGAAAACTGCGCCGAAGCGCAGTTTAATCGTTGATGGTCAGAACGACCAGTTCGCACCAGCCACCGCGTTCCACGGGGATTCCACACCGGCACCATGGCTATACCCCACCCCGAGATGTCCGCTTAACGTACTGCTGAATGAGGCTTTAATACCTGCCTGGTATATTCCACGTCTGCCCGACAAATCATTGACGAAATTACCGTCATTATTCACCTTCACCCGGTTATCATCGACAAATTCTTTGCGCACAGCCGCCTTCAGCCACGGCTCAATTTCCATACCGTTCCCCAGACGCATGTTGTAACTCAGCGTTGCGCCCAGTTCACGATATATACTGCGGGTATCGACTGATTTCGATTCCATGCCATTGGATAAATGATATTCGGGGTTATCAGCGGTGAACCCCGTTAACGATGCATACGGCGTCAGGTTCCAGTTACCATCCGTAAATCGCATCCCGGTTTCAATGTGACCGCCCAGCCCGTTGCTGCGATAACTGCCGTTGGCGGCTCCACCGCTGCTCATTTTACCGGCTACGTTACTTTCAAAGCGGTTCAGCTTCACGATACCGTCCAGATAGAAACCACTTTCATGTTCCCAGCTGGCATAGCCCCCCAGAGAATAACTGCCCACACTGCCATGTCCTCCACGATCAAAACCAATATGTGAATGGGAATAACCCATAAAAGCGCCCAGCGTCGCAATCCCCTCAGGAATATCATTACGGCTATCGATCCCCACCGTCATTCCGGTCAGCGTCTGCTCAAACCCGGCACCCGCATCGGTGGTGACATTATTACGGGTGTTATACGTCGTCCCCCAGACATTATTGTTGTGTGGACTCGCTTTCATTATGTTCAACCGCTCGCGAATACTGTTTAGCTCAGCATCAAATACCAACGGTAATGTTGCTGCCATATTGAGTACAGCTGCCGTAGAAGGCGTGATGCGTTTCTCCGGAACGGGTGTCGGCGTTGGATCGGGAGTCGGGTCTGGATTTGGATTTGGGTTTGGGTTCGGGTTCGGGTTCGGGTTCGGGTTCGGGTTCGGGTTCGGGTTCGGGTTCGGGTTTGGATTTGGATTCGGATTTGGGTTTGGATTTGGGTTTGGGTTCGGATTTGGGTTGACATCATTAGTCAGGTTCCAGTTGCTGTTGCCGTCGCTTTTCAGGACATACTCATAGGTCCCAAGATCAACGAAACCACCGGTATTGCCCAGCGTAAACGACGCATCCCCTCCCCCTGTTTTCACCAGCGTCATCGCATCGTCAGACTGAGGGCTGACGCCGGTATCCTGAACAAAGATTTTAAAATTACCAGTGGCATTGTTGTTGACGACCAGTTGATCGCCCCGGGAGCCTGCAATGTTGGTATGCAGGTAGAAATTACCGCTGCCGGAAAGTTCACTGGTGGTCAGCGTATTGTAGATACCGTTAGTTGTGGCAGGCGCTGATAAATAAACATCACCGTCGTTGAGTAGCAAACTGTTTACTCTATATTCGCAGTTGCTGGTGCCTGCACAGGAATTATTGCTGTTAAGCCAGACACTGCCCCGGCTGGCAGCCGTCAGGTCGGCAAGCGTCGTATCAACGCCATTGCCGATAGTGAATGTCGCGCTATCGGTAATCCGGATCGCCCCTTCGAGTTTAACTGGCGTAACATTATCCCGTGGCGTCATTAACGACAGGCTTCCTGTCGCGCCACTGACCGATGCATCCGCCAGCGTACCTGCGTAGACGATTGCTGTCCCGCCAGCAACCTGGAGATCTTCTGCCCGGGCCAGAGCCTGAAACTCATCTTTTGACCGCCCAAGGGTATATTGCCCACCAGAGTTAACCTTTGTGGCGGAGTCCTGACCCAGGTTTTGCATTGCACCACCCTTGTCAACCGTGGAGTCACGGGCTTCGGTACCTGCTAATACCAATAAATTACCGCCATTTTCCAGCAACATATTGGTCGCTAAATTGCTGGCAATGGAAAAGGTGCCGTACTGGTGCGTACCGCTGATTTCAATACCGTTAGCCGTGCTCGTCTGGAGAGCGGCACCGCTGTTCTGGACGATATCTGTCGCTTTGCCATTATCGTTGACTGTCAGCGTTCCGCCTTCATTGATCGTTGTTTTTATTGCCTCTCCGTTAGCTGAAACTGTTTGTATTCCGCCGTCGTTAATTGTTGTCTCATTTGCCACACCCTCGACGATTTGTTCACCGCCAGTGAGCGTCGTGCCTGTCGCAGTGGCTTTTGTTTTGACGATCTCCCGACCGCCCGCATTGACCTGTGTTTTGGCGGAAGTGGTGTCTGACTCCACGGTTAACACGCCGCCATTTGTCAGCAGGATATTGTTCGCCGCACCCTGCTCGATGCTGAACGCGACGCCATCAGCGCGTGTCCCTGTGACCCGCGTCGCCCTGGTGGTTGCAACCAACGCGCCCTGACTACTCTGCTGTATCCCCGTTGCGCTGCCTTTCTCCCGCACATCGAGTATGCCGCCATTGTTAAGTCTGGTGGTATATGCTACGGCCTCCTCGTGGACAATCAGCTTACCGCCAGCATCAACGATGGTATCTACCGCCGAGGTTTGAGCTACGACCGTCAGTTGGCCGGTATTTTCCAGCACAACATGCTCAGCCCTGCCTCCGGTAATAGTGAAGTGAGATGACCTCTGGTATCCATCAATATCAGTCCCCGCGCCCGTGTTGGCAACTAAAGCACTCCCCGTGTCCAGGTAAACCCCATGTGCGATACCGCCGGTATCGACAATCAGCGTGCCTCCGGCACGAATATTGCTGCCAGTTGCCGTACCTCCTTTCTCAACAACCTGCTTGCTCCCGGAAGAGATATTTGTTGTGTCAGCTTTCCCGCCGCTCTTGATATTTTGCGTGCCACTGTTGATATTAGTTCCCGTAGCAATACCATGATTATAAATATTCTGTGTACCGCCATTAATTATGGTATTAGTCGCGTTCCCGGCAACATCCATGGCCCCGCCGTTATCTATTCGGGTCGCATCAGCTTTAGCATTCGTTAAAACTGACATTGTTCCTTTATCGTTAATTATCGTCCCTGTAGAAATTCCTCCCTCACTAATTGTCTGGCTGCCACCGTTAATGACTGTATTATTAGCCTGCCCCTGATAAGAGCCATGACCAGATACCTCTTGATGTCCACCAGTATCAATAACACTTCCATTAGAAATCCCGCCATATACCTCCTGATTGCCGTGATTGATGATATGAGCATTATTTGTTGCACCTCGTTCATCTACTCTTTGGCTGCCGTCTACAGTCTCATCATTTACAACGCCAATAACATTAGAAGTGAAGGCCGTCATCCCAGGCGGGGCATATATCATGGCAGCTATCAATAAGGAAAGTACTGAGCGGTGAAAATAATAGCGACTGATTCTGTTCATAAATTTCATCCTCTGAAAAATGAATACTGAGTACTGAGTAGCGTCTAAGTAACCTAAGCTCGGCTGCAACATCAGCCCGCAGGCACCAGACCAGGGGATTCATCCTGAAGAGACAGCGCAGGTGTATTGTGTTCACCGCTCACCAAAGACATCATGATGAAATGATGATATCCCGCATAAGAAAGAGGCATTTTTTAAACGCAATGCGCTGAAGTGTAGTTGGATAAAAAATCACTCTTTTCAGATAATACTGTCGTACGCTTATCTTTCGACAATGAGGCCGTCGGCAAAATAAAATGACTAATGTAATCGTTGCTGATGAATATCTTCTGCTCACATAAAAATCACACAATAATATTGATAAATCAGATTATCTTACCTTTACAACATTGCGTTAACAGTCAATGACACTTCTTGAATAAAAATATTGTCAATCAATGAGTTATTCCTCATTTAAGATTATTCTCATTCACGTAAAAAACATAATTCCTATCATCACAGCCACGCTCATTTTGAATTATCTGAATAATAGCGAGCGTTCTTTAGTTAAGCAGATCTTAATTGAAGACGAAATTATTGTGTGTGCAACTTACTTAATACCGGACATCTAAGTTGAAGAAAAAAATACTTGCCTTCGGGCTTATCTCAGCATTGTTCTGCTCCACGCCAGCGATGGCGGATATGAACCGCACCACGAAAGGTGCATTGCTAGGCGCAGGCGTTGGTTTACTTACTGGCAATGGTGTTAATGGCGTACTGAAAGGTGCAGCTGTTGGCGCTGGTGTTGGTGCAGTAACAGAAAAAGGCCGCGACGGTAAAAATGCGCGTAAAGGTGCAAAAGTGGGTGCCGCCGTTGGTGCTGTCACTGGCGTTCTGACCGGCAATGGCCTCGAAGGGGCGATTAAAGGTGCCGTGATTGGCGGTACGGGTGGTGCAATTCTGGGTAAAATGAAATAAGGAATGATGATGAAAAAATTTGCTTTACTGGCGGGTCTGTTTGTTTTCGCACCAATGACCTGGGCGCAGGACTACAATATTAAAAACGGTTTGCCGTCAGAAACCTATATTACTTGCGCAGAAGCCAACGAAATGGCAAAAACTGACAGCGCACAGGTTGCAGAAATTGTTGCGGTAATGGGTAATGCCAGCGTTGCCAGCCGTGATTTAAAAATTGAGCAATCTCCGGAACTAAGCGCCAAAGTGGTAGAAAAACTGAATCAGGTTTGCGCTAAAGACCCGCAAATGCTGTTGATCACGGCAATTGATGACACTATGCGTGCTATCGGCAAAAAATAATATTTAATATGTTACCGCGTCGATGAATTCGACGCGGTATTTTAGCTAACGGGGATCAGAACTTATATTTCAGGCCCACCATCATTGCGGTGTCATTGTAGCCATTATCACCCAGCTGCACGCCCACATTACCCCAGACGCTGGCCGCCGAATTCAGATTGCCATTTACGCCAAGTTTAATTTCCCCCAGATTACGCGCCCCGTCTTGTTCAACTTTCACACCGTTCATTGAGACAGCAAAATCTTTACTGTTATGGATCCAGTTCATTTCAACAAAAGGTTCAAAGTCGTCACCGTGCGGACCGCTGTTTTTCTCCTGAGTACGAATAAAGGTGCGGAAGCCGAGTCGGGTCTGGATGTTGTTATTTGCGTCATTCTCAATACGTGAGCCATTGGCTTCCGTGTGCGCATTATGATCGACGCCCATCCAGATAGCCTGTGCCTGTGGCTGGAAGATCCACGTATATTTCGCCGCTTCCAGACCAAAGGATTTATTCAGGGCAAAACCGTAACCCGCTTCCAGCGAGACGGTTGCACCTTTCGCGCTATAGGATTCATAGGCTAACTCATCCCCTTTCACCGAGTTTTTAAACCAGCTATATTGCGCCCAGGCGTCAATGTATGCGCCTTTTTTACTGATGTCATCGGCAAACCAGGTGGCATACAGCCCTGCGCTATAGCCTCTGACACTCCCTTTCGAACGATAATCCGACACGCTGGAATGAGTTGAGTTGTAGTCGCGGGCATAACCAGCCATCACTCCCAAACGCCAACTGTCACTGTCGGTAAAACCACCGGTTAACAGATCGGCCCCTAACTGCGAGACGTAGCGATGCGAGGTCGTTCTCAACTGTCCGTTGCTGTCACGCCAGGCATTATGCCCGCCAACTTGACGTAGCCAAAGCCGGCTTGAACGCTCCTGTTCAGTTACAGGATCGATGTAACGCGTTTCACCTGCACGATCGTTCAGACGCATAACAAAAAGAGTGTTAGCGGCTGCCAGGTTGGCGACGTAACTTCCAGCTTCGGGGCGCAGGACGGGGGTAGGCGTTTCTGTTGATTCTGAATTTCCCTCTGAGCTGTTATCCTCCTCATTCACTGACTGATAACTTGTCAAATACCAGTTTTTGCCTTGTTGTTTTAGTTGATATTCGAAAGCTCCAGCTGCAATCCTTGCATCACCTTGTCTGAAGGCATCTGCTGGAGATTCATCGCCATTCACAGTTATGAGTTCGATCCCATTTAGCGTGGCCGCGCCGCTTCCTCCAGCATTTTTCACATAGACGGTAGTTGACCCCGAAGTATTACCCTCAACAATAAGTCTGTCAGTAGCCGATTTATCATCACCTAATACGGTGCGGATATTAAGCTGACCATTATTACCGACATAATTACCTTTTACGGTTAACGTTTTTCCCTGGGTAAATGTTTGACCATCATCATACGAAAGATTGATAATACTGTCTGAATTAGTCAGATGGATAACAACGGAGTCATCTTTCATATTCCAGATTGTGTTTTCTGAAAGCTTCAGTGTAGTTGTGCCGCTAACGAGTTTAGTCGCTCCATTTAGAGTAGAGTCGGACGAAATTATGTTTAAGCCACCTCCAGTATTATTAACCAGAATATTATTACCAGGCGTGATAATACTTCGATTAAGGATGCTTACATCCGTTGTAGTTTTGTTAACATCAATACTATCCAAAGCACTTGAAAGTTCGACACTTGATAGTGCTATTTTGGCTTGAGAATCGATATTTGATGCATCAATTGATATTCCTTTATCTTGTTCTGATACCGCGGTGACATTGGAAAAAAATAACTCTCCACCATTGTATATTTTTGCAATGGGGGCTTTAGTGCCTTTTGTTGTAATAGAACTATTTTTTATATCAATGTTACCTTGTCGAATAGCAACTGCATAACTTCCATCAGCCACAGTTTCAAGTGCCACATAATCTAAATTAATATATGCTTTTTTCCCATTAGCATAAGCACCATAGCTATTAATGCCATTAGTTGTTATGGAACCACCATTCATTTTTAAATCAGCACGGCTAATAACTTCGTAACTGTTAGAATCACTAACTTCATCATCTACAGCATCGACACATGTTCGAGACTCTCCAGGACTTGAACATGCAAGAACACCTACTGCATTTTCCCCATAGGTAACAATGTTCGTTTTATCTGTGGTTTCAAGACGGGTGTTATTTTCCACAATCCCAGAATCATTAACCTGACTTAAAAGTCCCGCTGAATATGCCCCCCTCGTCTCGACTGAATTATCACCATTCATAACGATGGTGCCACCAAATTCACTGACTACTGCGCTGGCTGTTATCCCTCCATTAACATCTTGGTTATTTCCTTTGTCAGATACGCTTCCAGAGGTCTTAATATCGCTATCGCTTATATATAATACTTTGTTATGACTATCAACAGAAATACCATAAGATCCATCACCACTAGTCATCACACTGGCATTATTTATATATCCAGTTACACCGTCATCCACTTTCACAGCATGGCTTTCGTCTTTAGTGGTTAGATACTCTCCATTACTTATCGAATTATTATCTTTGATTTCAATCGGCGATTCTTCATCAGTTATATAGGAAAGTATACTATAATCATCCAACAATTGTGTTGCATATGCATTACCCACCGCCAAAGCAATAAGTCCTAAACTAAACCCGGGGAGTTTTTTCAGTTTCATAGATTAACCATCCATTCATTGGATTAACAAACATTCCTGGTCAAATAACCTATGAGTTCAGATTACCAAAACGGAGGGTAAAGACAAAAACAAAAGCACAAAAAATTTAAATAGATAAACAGCGACAATATATAAATGATAAATAAGGCGGCATTATCATTTTTCACCTTATTTTCATGACATTGATCACTTTGGGGTGACGATTTTGTTTAACAAATAACTCTTCGACATCAAAATTATTAATAGTTGCCATAGAAATTATTTCGATGATATATAAAACCAACTGTGATAACACCAGGGTTGACAACTATTTGCGCAATAATTCCTTTCCTTCAATGATCCAGGCGTTCACTGTCAGCACCCCATTCAGCCGCATACTGACAGTGAGAAACTGAAAGATTATTGCTGATCCCTGTGGCTGACGAGTCTTTCCCTTAATCGATTAATCAGATTGATCGCCAGCCAAACAAGGGCATTAAGCAAATTTATCGTCACAAGCACTTCTCCCAGCCCGGTACTGGGTTTTGCAATAAGGATGACCAGGATAGTGATCAGCATAAATGCAATGGAAAAGATGATATAGAGAGTGAAATAATCCAGATTATTACTATTGTTCATGCTACTAATGGCAATCCTGTCAAAACTTTCAAACAATTATAGCAAACAAAATAATGAACAATAGTAACAAGAGGCAACGAGCTAATTAGCTGTCTATAATTACACCGCACTATGGCCTTACTGATCGATTTTTACTCAACCACAACCTTCACCTTCGGTTTAGAAAGGATAATTTTGACCAGGTCGATGTATGTTACCGGTTTATAGAAATAATAACCCTGCTGAAATGTGATATTATTTTGATTCAGATAGTCAAGTTGTTCTTTCGTTTCGACACCTTCAGCGACGATACTGATCGAAAGTTTACGCGCCAGATCCAATACACAATCCAGAATTCGGGTTGATTCTGGGTCTGCGTTTACGCGGCCAACGAAACTGTGATCAATTTTGATATAATCAATATGCAGGTCATGCAGATAAGAAAGCCCTGAGTAGCCAGTACCGAAATCATCCAGCGCGATGACAAAACCATTTTCATGCAGAATGTTCAACCGCTGAACCAGACTTTCATCAACATTTAATGGCTCACGCTCGGTAACTTCCAGAACGAGGTTTAAATCGCGACGGGTAAAACTGTCACGGTAATTTAAGCACTCGTCGACAAATGTCGGCGAAATAATATGCGAGGCGCTAAAATTAATCCCAATATGAAAACCTTCCGGCAGTTTACTCGCGATAGCGTTCATCTGTCTGGCAACCTGATTCATCAGGCTTTGCGTAAGCGGAACGATTAATCCGGATTTTTCAGCAAGTGGAATAAATGCCGCGGGTGATATATATCCACCGTGAGGTTGTTTCCAGCGGGCTAACACCTCAACTCCCCGCAATGTCCCTTCCCGACCATTTACCACAGGTTGGTAAAATGGGACGATCTCCCCATTATTTATAGCCCGTCGCAGGATCTCTTCAGGCGTTGCGCTTTTATTGAAATACCTATCAAGCAGGAAGGCAGCGGCGCAGGCGATTAACAGAATAAATATCAAAATCCCAAAGCCTTTATCGATAAGTCTGTAGAAGCTAAAGAGTGGCGGCGGGTTAAAGATAATAGTGAAATGATATTTTGTGGAGTGAACCTTCTCGGTATAGGGATAATGTCCATTAAGCGTCATCACATCACCCGTTGGTCCAATAATGTCATCCGCCACGCGTAATACATACCTTACCCCTTTCAAGGGTACATTAAGTGCCCCACGAATATGCTGATCGCTTATCGTAACCAAAACGCGCGTATCTGCAAATTGGTTCTGATAGAGCAGGATAGGTAATCTATTAACGGTGTCGATTGCTGGAGCCAACAGTAAATTACTGTCCGGGAAAACAGGAATACGAGACAACAGGACCCGATTCCCAGGCAGGGATGTACACCAGACTATTCCCTGTTTGAGAATGATGATTGTGCGCAGGTGAGGTTTCAGAGCTGCTTCAGTGCCAAGCTGATATTGCTCCTCGAGGTCGCATTCCTTCCCGGCAATGTTAACCGCCGTTTGAGTCGCCTGTGACGCTTCTTCAAGTATATGATTGATATTGTTGGCTGCATATCTTGCTCCCGCCAGGTACTCTGCTTTTGCGGAATACCAGAGCTGGATGTTCAAAATAGTGACACCGGTTATAAACAAGCATATCGCAATGAAGATGGGTATGAGTGTATTGCGCATTTGCTTGTCCCGGCCAAAGGGTTTAATACATGAAAATGCCATTCATTCGCTCGCACTGGCATCTACAGAGAGCATGGTAGAGAGCATAAGAAATATCCACGCCGAAGATAAAATTTTCTCCATCTTCATCTAACCTATTAATTATTGAGCACAATGTAGTCAGAATTAAACAAATTAGGTGGGATATCAGGCGTCAAGAATGGAAAACGAGCGCTCTCCATTCCTGTTTGCCCCCTGATATTGCGGATATATTAAGAAAGCATAACGCCTGAAATGCTCACTTTGCACCAGCATGATGATACAGCTGATGTTTATTCTATAACCTTACTCAAGTTCTAAGAGAGCACTGATTCCCTGTCATTAATAATGATATCCGTTAGTGTAGTCTTATGCATTTCAATGTACTGCAAGATTTGCAGATAGAGATCAGAAAGAATCACACTAGTTTCATCTTTTAAACGCAAGCGTAAAGCCTGATCAATAATATGACTATCAACATACCCGTGCGTCATGAGCACCTCCCTCTCGAGATTTTTAAACAAAGCACATTGAAAAATAAATCTCTCGGGGATTGAATTATTCATGTCAGCCTCGTAGGAATATTGACCCAATAAAATTATGCTGTGTATAGTCTAAAGCGACAGACAAAAATAAGATGACTGAGTTTTCTATAAACTTATACTTAATAATTAAAAGTTACATATCATCAGCTGTGTATCGCAACACGATTTCCAGTGTTTTTCTAATCACATCAGCTTTGAGAATATCACTTGTTGTTTCCAGAGAGTGTATCAGACTTAAGATAATATTTTTATTATTAACATTATCGCCTGAAAGCATTAAATTGGTCACAGCCTGCCCTAACACAGCTGACTCTTCTTCTAACAAATTACCTGAACTACGAAAGTAGCTTGATAACGCTTTATCAGTTATTGCATTATGAATTGTAGTATCTTCAAGCATGGTAACCTCTCATCTTACTTATGAAATTTTAATGTATTCTGTTTATTTTCTTACCATTGAACATACTTTTATTGTCAGCTATCGCTGTTCTTCTGTTTGGCTCTCCTGTATCACTGTTGCTAAAATCACGAATTATGCTGTCAATTAAATCTCGTCGGAAAGCATTTTCCTCAGCCGATTTCATTACGAGTAATTGCTTAATAAGAGTCTGTAACGAAAAATTTATCTTCATGCGCAGTATATGGAGCACCGCCTGGCCAGTAATTTCATATTTTGTACTTTCATTATCAGATGTCTTCATAACGACTTCATAGCTAACCTGTTAAATAATCAGG
>OOAW01001369.1_pt1 | contig 11355 bp, 7 predicted proteins | sample 1671861 | NCBI WGS metagenome assembly OOAW01 (sample SAMN06348200, study PRJEB24527) | human gut metagenome | reverse complement strand
TATAGTCATTGGTAACTATCTATGAAACTGTTTGATACTTTTATAGTTGATTAAACTTGTTCATGGCATTTGCCTTAATATCATCCGCTATGTCAATGTAGGGCTTCATAGCCTTGTAGTCGCTGTGTCCCGTCCATTTCATGACCACCTGTGCCGGGATTCCGAGAGCCAGCGCATTGCAGATGAATGTCCTTCTTCCTGCATGGGTACTGAGCAAAGCGTATTTGGGTGTGACTTCATCAATACGTTCATTTCCCTTGTAGTAGGTCTCGCGTACAGGCTCGTTGATTTCTGCCAGTTCGCCCAGTTCTTTCAGGTAATCGTTCATCTTCTGGTTGCTGATGACGGGCAGAGCCATGTAATTCTCGAAATGGATGTCCTTGTATTTGTCCAGTATGGCTTTGCTGTATTTGTTCAGTTCAATCGTCAGGCTGTCAGCAGTCTTGACTGTGGTTATTTCGATGTGGTCGGACTTCACATCGCTTCTTTTCAGATTGCGAACATCCGAATACCGCAAACTCGTAAAGCAGCAGAACAAGAAAACATCACGCACACGTTCCAGGTATTGCTTATCCTTGGGTATCTGGTAGTCTTTCAGCTTGTTCAGTTCATCCCAAGTCAGGAAGATTACTTTTTTCGAGGTGGTTTTCAGTTTCGGTTTGAATGTATCGTATGCAATGTTCTGATGATGTCCTTTCTTGAAGCTCCAGCGCAGGAACCATTTGAGGAATCCCATTTGCTTGCCGATGGTGCTGTTTCTCATATCCTTGGTATCACGCAGGAAGTTGACGTATTCGTTCAATCCAAACTCGTCGAAATAGTTGAACGTTGCATCCTCCTTGAACTCTTTGAGGTGGTTCCTCACTGCTGCAAATTTTTCATAGGTGGATGCCGTCCAGTTATTCTGGTTACCGCACTCTTTTACAAACTCATCGAACACCTCCCAAAAGCTGACAGGGGCTTCTTCCGGCTGTTCTTCGCTGGTGTCTTTCATTCTCATGTTGAAAGCTTCCTTCAACTGTTGGGTCGTTGGCATGACCTCCTGCACCTCAAATTCCTTGAAAATATTCTGGATTTCGGCATAGTATTTCAGCAAGTCCGTATTGATTTCGGCTGCACTTTGCTTTAGCTTGTTGGTACATCCGTTCTTTACCCGCTGCTTGTCTGCATCCCATTTGGCTACGTCAATCCGGTAGCCCGTTGTAAACTCGATGCGTTGGCTGGCAAAGATGACACGCATACGGATGGGTACGTTCTCTACGATTGGCACACCGTTCTTTTTCCGGCTCTCCAATGCAAAAATGATGTTGCGTTTGATATTCATAATTGGGTGCGTTTGAAATTCTACACCCAAATATACACCCAATTATTGAGATAGCAAAAGACATTTAGAAACATTTACTTTTACTCTATATTGTAATTTACACTTGATTATCAGTTGTTTGCGGTTTTATGATATTCTGTGAAAGTATAAGTTCGAGAGCCTGTCTCTCCGCTAGGCTGATAAAGTTAAGTCCTGTAAAACTAAGGTTTTACGGGACTTTTTTTATGTCAATTTAAAAACCGATTCGATAGATCTGAAGTCTAAATATATTGTGGTATTTATTTGTTTAAGATTTATTCTTGCAGAAACAGATACTTTCTTTTTTCTATGTGTAATAAACTGTAATGATATCGTTACAGGTTTTGTTTGAAGCAGACTGTAGATTTAGGATTATTCTATCTTTGAGTTTTGTGTTTTTTATATTCCGTTTAAAAAAGTTTCTACTTTTGTGTAGTTTTTGTGATACTCCAGGCGTCTAATGGTCAAAAAATAAATTCATACGATATGGAAATATTGGATACTGCATTTGCGCAAATGGTGAAAGAGCATAAAAGTACCATTTATACAGTGTGTTTTATGTTCTCGAAAGATTCCGATGAAGTGAGTGATCTCTTTCAGGAAGTACTTATCAATCTTTGGAAAGGATATGATTCTTTTAAGAATCTCAGTAACATCAATACCTGGATTTGGAAAGTGAGTTTTAATACATGTATTTCATGTGAGCGGAAAAAGAAAAGGCGGGCCGCTGTTCCTCTGACCATGGATATCAACCTTTTTGAAGATAAGGATGAAAATTCCCGACAGATTCGTTTGCTCTACGACCGTATCCACCGGTTGAGTCCCTTCGATCGTGCTATCGTTTTATTATGGCTGGAAAATATGAGTTACGAAGAAATTGGAGCTATTGTCGGAATTTCCACCAAGAACGTATCTGTACGTTTGTATCGTATTAAGGAAGAATTGAAAAAAATGTCGAACCATTAAAATGTACTGTCATGGAAAATTATGCAGATAGATGTGAGTTAGACGAGATGAAGCAACAGATTCAGTTGCTGAAGGATAAGCTGGCTAAAGAAATCATTGTTAGTGAAAAGTTAATTAGACATTCTACCCAAGATAAGGTGTCCTATATCAACCGGAAGAAGAAGTTCATGTATTTTTTTATAGTCTTTGCACTTGTTTATTGTAATGTATTTTTCTTGCTGATGGGATATTCATGGATTTTTTGTGCTGTTACTTCTGTCTTTTTAATTATTGCCGGATGTTACCAGCGATATAGTCATAAGGGAGTAGGTATAGATTGCATATCAGAAGGTAATTTGCTGGATATCAGTAAGGCATTGCTTCGCATGAACCAACTGAATTTAAGATGGCTTTATTTCGGCATTCCGTTTGCTTTATGCTGGATTGTTTGGTTTATGTTTGAAAGTTATCCGAAAGTAGGAGGTGAAATGATATGTTACGGAGGAAGTGTTGGTTTTGTTTTGGGAGCTGCCGGAGGTATTTTACACTGTATTCGTGTTCGTCATAAAGCCAAAGAAGCTATTCATGATATTGAAGAATATACTAAGGATAATTGAGTAACTGCTTATCTTGATTATTTTTCGGATTACTGAATGTTGTTTTCCCCAGTTGGATTGTGTTCCGGCTGGGGAAAATTTTTACTTTCACCTTTTCTTGCCTAGTCCCATATGTAATTGAATGCCCACAGAAACGCTGAGATCGTTTGACCATGAACGGGATTTTACGGTTTCTGTTACAGATGGCAGATCGGGTTCTGTTACGGTATAGGTTGTATTACAGGACTGTAACGGACAGCGATAGCTGACGTCTAGAATTATACTGCACAGATTGGAAGTACGGTATCCTGCTGATATTCCGGGATTGAGGTATGTGGATGAACGGCTTATTTCAAGTTTATATGTTGTATCTTCAATGGTTTGAGTTTTTTCAGAGCCTCCGGCACTCATGCGTCCTATACCGACTCTTGGCATCAACTGCCATCTTCCTATTTCTTCCATGTAGCCGATACCTATACTTGCAGAAGGTTTTATTCTGCTTAATCCGGGAAGTAATTTATCGCCTATGGTTTGAGCGATGTTGCTCCATACATCATCTGTTTGAATTTTGAAGAAGCTTAATCCTATATCCAGATAGGCGTTCCAGTGGCGTGCGAATCCTACAGCTATCCGCCAGTCGAACTGGGTAGCAACATCTGCGCGTGATCCAAAATATTCAATATGTTCACTTCCTCCGGTATTGAAATTAGGACCTATTGAAAACGACATGATAAATGGGGAGCGGGAGGATAGGGAGGAAGCTTTGTCTTGTGCAGCTACCGGTAATGTGCCGATGATGAAAAGAATGATCGCTGCAAACTTGTGTTTCTTCATAAGCTTGGCTATAGGTTTCTATAAATAAAATAATCTTTGGTTTCTTCTGATTTCCTGAATTCTGTAGTTACAAATATAATTATAATTGGATATTTTTATTTATTCTCCTGCTGATATTTTATGTAGGTACAAGAAACAGAAGTAAAGTAGTTTGATATGATTAATTCAATGTCTAAATTAAAGTATATGATGGGATAAGAAGGAATGAGCAGAGACTCTAAAAATAAAAAGATGCAGATCTTTTATTAAAAAGAACAGCATCTTTTGTCTGATTTATCTTGATGTTTTTTTTAAAATTGTACAAAAAATCCCTCGCCTTTTCCGTTAAGTTTTTTCAACTAATACGTATAGGCGAGGGGAACTTTAAAACTTATTGATTTTCAAATGAATACTTTCTGGAAAATTATTTATTTGGTGTGTCCCAGACTTTGGTTTCGCTGCATTGAATATCTGTCCATTGGTTGCCACATTTCAGTTTGAAATCACCTTTTTCCAGACGCCATTTACCGTCGTAACCAACAAATGCCAGATCACTGCCTTTCAGTTGCATGGTTACGGTTTTGGTTTCACCCGGATTGAGTTCGATTTTTTCGAAATTACGCAAACGGATGTTGTCGGGAGTGCTGCTTGCTACCAAATCTTTTGAATAAAGCAGTACGCTTTCTTTTCCGGCAACTTTTCCTGTATTGGTAACATCAACGCTGACTGTCAGCACGTCATCGGCTGTAAAAGAAGTCTTGTCGACTTTCAGATTTGAGTAGCTGTAAGTTGTGTAACTCAGACCGAATCCGAATTCCCATTGTACATCCATTACCGAGTCGTAGTTGTAATTTCCGCCCATCTGTCCCATGTTTTCGCAAGGCTTATAGTCGTAGTTTGCCAATGCGTTGATATATTTAGGATAGGTGAAAGGCATCTTTCCGCTGAAGTTGGCATCACCGGCTAGCAGGTTGGCAAGGGCATCGCCACCATAATTGCCCGGAAGCATCACGTTAATTACGGCTTTTGCCAGTGGAACAATGTCGTTGATGATACGCGGACGACCTTGACTCAAGATCAGAATGACTGGCTTTCCGGTTGCAGCAAGGGCTTTTACCAGATTGCGTTGGTTTTCCGACATGGTCAGATTGGTCAGATTACCCGGAGTTTCGCAGTAAGAGTTTTCTCCGATGCAGGCAATAATCACATCGGCACGACTGGCTGCGGCAACTGATTTTTCGATTTCCGGCTGGTTTTCTTCCCACCAGTTATCGTTTTTATAAGGAGCGTAAGTCACGCCCGGTTCGTAGATGATGTTCTCCTTACCATACTTGTTGCATAGAGATTCGTAGATTGTGTTGTAAGCACCGGCACATTGGTCAGCTAGATGTCCTTGCCAGCTGTACGACCATCCTCCGTTCAGGCAGCGCATGGAGTTGGCATTTGGACCGGCAAGCAGGATTTTTGTTCCTTTGGCAAGTGGCAGGATATTGCCTTCATTCTTCAACAGTACTTCTGATTCTTCGGCGGCCTGTAAAGCAACACGGGCAAACTCTTCAGAACCGAATTTGTTGTATTTCTTGATATCCCAATATGGATTTTCGAACAGTCCCAGACGGTACTTCAGACGTAATACGCGGGCTACGGCATCGTCGATGCGGCTCATGGGAACTTCACCTTCTTGTACCAGTTCTTTCAAGTAGTCGCAGAAGCTTACTTCGTAGGGAACCATCGACATGTCGATTCCGGCATTGATGGCAATCTTGACAGCTTCTTTCTTGGTTGCTGCAATATGGTCGCGTGTACACAGATTGTTGATATCTGCCCAGTCGGTTACAATCATACCGTCCCAGTTCAAATCTTCCTTCAGCCATTCGGTCAGCAATTCACGGTTAGCATGGAAAGGTATGCCATTGTCTACACCTGAGTTAACCATTACACTCAGTGCTCCCTGACGGATAGCTGCAAGGAACGGGGCGAAGTGCTTTTCGCGCATATCACTGCGTGAGATAGAAGAAGGTGTGCGGTCCTTACCCGAAACAGGAACACCATATCCCATGTAATGTTTCATGCAGGCTGCCACATTATATTCGCCGATATGATTCGGATCACTTCCCTGAAAACCTCTGACAGAAACCTTACCCATTTCAGCGTTTACGTAACAGTCTTCTCCGTAGTTCTCCCACATACGCGACCAGCGTGGATCACGTCCCAAATCGACTACCGGAGCATAAGTCCAGGGGATACAGCCGGCTTTAGTTTCGTATGCCGAAATGGCTGCTGCCTTTTCTGTCAGTTCACGATTGAAAGCTGCTCCCATATTGATGCCTTGCGGGAACATGGTTCCATCGAGTGTATAGGTAGTTCCGTGAATCTGGTCGACACCATAGATACAAGGTATGCCGATTTCTTTCATGGACAAATCCTGAATCTGTTTGATTGCTTCAGCCCATTTTTCCCTTTTCTGTGCGACACTCAGTGGAACATTCAACAATGAACCTACCTTATATTTACCAATTACAGTGTCGAGCATGGCAGGATTCAGTGTAAATCCGTTTTTCTTGCTAGCTTCGAAGTCACTCACTACGTCGATGGTGATTTCACACATCTGGCCGATTTTTTCTTCGAGTGTCATTTTCTTCAGCCATTTCTGAATATGTGCCTCGATAACCGGATCGGAAGGAATAGCCGGAGCTGGTTTTTGTCCTCCTGCTGTCAGGCAGACACCAGTACATAACACAGATGCCAGTGCCAGTTTCTTGAAGTTTTTCATGGTCAATTATTTTTTAGTTGTTATAGTTTGTTTATCAGTTATTCGAATATGAACGTAATACATTCTCCTTGTTTTACAGTGAACGGGATGAAAGAGTCTGTGCGACAGGCTGTATCGTTGAGGAGTACTTTTTTGACTCCTTTGGGCCATTTCATCTTCAGATTGTTCTGCCATCCTCCGGTGATGGTTGCCTGTACTGGCTTTCCATCTTTCCATACAAGATCGACTGTGGCGCCTCCTCTTACTTTTAGTCCGTAAAAACTTCCGTCTTTCCAGGATTCAGGCAGGGCGGGAAGCAGGTGGATGAAGCCATCCTGACTTTGCAACAGCATTTCGCTGATACCTGAAGTTCCCCCCCAGTTGCCATCCATTTGAAAGGGTGGGTGTGAGCAAAAGAGATTAGGGAATGTTCCACTTCCGTGTTGTGTGGGGTTCTGAGCCGTATATGCCGGGTAAAGCAGGCTGCGGAACAGCTTATATGCGCGGTTGCCGTCGCCTAGTCGTGCCCAGAAGTTGATTTTCCATGCACGACTCCATCCTGTACCTTCGTCCCCTCGTCGGTTTAAGGTTTTCCGGCAGGCTTCTGCCAGCTCGGGAGTTTTAAGAACCGAAATCTGGTTTCCCGGATGCAGACCATACAGGTGAGATACATGACGGTGATGAATATCCGTTTCTTCGTAATCTTCCAGCCATTCCATCAGGTATCCTTTCTTGCTTATCTGGTGAGGTGGCAATAACCCGATGGCCTCTTGCAAAGCTTCAGCATAAGCAGTATCTGTATGCAGAATATGTGAAGCTTCTATCACGTTGGTGTAAAGTTCACGTACCAGTTGGATATCCATTGTCGGACCCATACATACACTGATAGGCGTACGGTCTTTTCCCGGTAGATAAAAAGCATTTTCGGGTGAAGAAGTGGGAGCTGTAACGAGCCATCCGTGTTTGGGCTCGCGTACCATGGTAGAGTAGAAAAACTCTGAAGCTCCTTTCATAATCGGGTAAATATCTGCCAGATAGTTCCGGTCGCCACTGAAAAGATAATGTTCCCACAAGTGTGCGCAAAGCCATGCTCCTCCGGTATTCGTTGCTCCCCATGACGGGTGTTCTCCGGGAGCGGTATAGTTCCATACATTGGTCATCATGTGGAGTACCCAGCCTTTTGCTTGCGGACCGTAAAAGGCTTTTGCACTTTCTTCTCCACTGGGAACCAGGCGTTTCACTAAGTCAACCAGTGGTAGATATAGTTCCGATAGATTAGCTTGTTCTACCGGCCAGTGGTTCATTTGTACATTGATGTTCGTATGATAGTCGCCATTCCAGGGAGTTCCCGGCTCGTTAGCCCAAAGTCCTTGCAAGTTGGGAGGCAGGCTTCCCGGACGTGTACTGCTTATCAGCAAATAACGTCCGTAATTATAGTAAAGAGCTGCCAGCGAAGGATCGTCCTGCTGCTGGAATCTTTCAATTCTCTGATCGGTAGTCAGATGTGAAACGGCTTCATTTTCGGGCAGACGGATTCCTGCACGGTTGAACAGAGCCTGGTAACTTAGGATTGCTTCCGATACAGTTTCGCAGAGATTGCTTTTCAATGCATCGTTGAGTATTCGGTCTGCTTCCGTTTCATAAATTTCTCCTGCCAGAAAGGAGGTCTTTGCCGATACTACAATCCATGCTTCGTCCGCATTTTGTACAGTGATAGACTGTTCGTCAGTCGACTGGTTTGTCTGCCTGCCCTTGCATGTTATTCCGGCAATGGCAGCATAACGGACACCCGTTTGCGAAGAACCACTGTCCAGACTGCCGTACAGTTCCAGTTTTCCTTCAGCCAGTTTGCGTACGCTTCCTCTTTCCGGACGGCTCAAATTCATTTTGAAATTGATGGAACCAGGAACGTTTGCTTTCAGGTGTATCAGCATGACATCTTTATCACGTGAAACGACGTATTCGCGCACATAATTTACATTCCCGCGGGAGAAAGTTGTGTATGCGATTCCCTTACTTAAATCCAGCCAGCGGTGGTAATCAGCAGGAACATCCTTTTCATGTACTCCGTACTGATGCTCCAAAAATAAATTGCCCAACATCTGAAAGGTTCCATACGTTCCTCCTTTTTCCGGTTTCTTAGGAACAAAGCTGGTATACATCAGTTCTTGTGCTTCTTTGTTCTTTCCTTCGAACAACAGCCGACGTATTTCGGGCAGGCTTTTGGAAGCGTCGGGATTCAGATAATTGGCTTCCGACCCACTCCACATGCTGATTTCATTCAGAACAATATGTTCTTTGACGATTCCTCCGTCGGGCATCATACCCAGTCTGCCGTTGCCTAACGGAAGAGTTTCTTCCCACTGTGCAGCAGGTTCGTCGTACCACAATGTTTGGTCACTGCGTCCTGGAGTTGGATGAGGTTCTTCTCCGGTAATACATTTATACAATGTTTCAGCAATAATAGCAGCTCCGTACTTGTCTGGATGCACTCCGTCGACGTAGAGTTGTGGGTAATAAGGAAGCATTGCTGTATGGAGGTCGATCACGGGTAAGCTTCTTTCGGCTGCAACTTCCCGGATGTATGGAATGATTCCGTTTACAATGATACTGTCGTTGATGCCCCATTCTTTACGGTTAGAAGGAATAGGCAGACAAAGGTAGATGTGAGGATGTGATGCAAGTGCCTGGAATTTATCGATCAACAGGTTCAGATCGTCCTTGAATGTAGCACGATGCTGCCAGTTCTGCGGCTTGGAATCATTGGTTCCGAGTTTGATGGTTACGATATTGGGCAGAAAATCCAGTGCTTCCTGAAAACGTGTAGTTTTCATATAAGGCAGATCTCCTTTCTGGCTCAATGTATGGGCGGTCACGCCAAAGTTGCCTACTTCGTAATTGTTTCCCAGTAATTTCTGAAGGGCAGCCGGATAACTTTCTTCTGAAGGATTCTTCAACAGAAATCCTTCGGTAATGCTGTTACCTACACAAGCTATCTTGATTCTCTTTTCCGTTTGTGCCTGTATGGCAAGAGGAAGAATCAGGAATATTCCTAATATATACAGGTATAGTTTTCTCATGTTTATTCTCCTTTATATTTTATGTATCGGAAGTCGGCATACGCTTTCGATTGTGTGGAAGCAGATACACTATATAGTCCGAGTACGACTCCGGTAAATCCTCCAGCTGTTTCACTGCTGAGGTAACGGGTATTCATTTTTCCCAGCTCATGATAAATACCGTTTTCTGTATAGCCGAAGTAATAGAAGTTTATGTCCGATTTAATATTCAGTTCTATGTTTCCTTTACTGTTTAGTGGCATCTCCTTTTCGATATGTTCCAATTCTCCCAGTTTGTAGCGAAGGACAACCGAACGGCTTTTATCCTTGTTCTGACGGACGAACAAATCGTAGTGTGAGTGGTATTCCATATATACACTGATACCAGCTTCATCATTCGCTTGTGCATTTTTCAACTCCAAAGAAGTAGCGACTTCCATATTGAAGTGCTCTTGTCGGATAGCAACAAAAGTCGGGCTCTTTTGCTCATTCAAAGAAACCGGAGTTGCTTTCAGACGGAGATTTCCGTTCTTGAATTCATAGTTCTGCATATTGGGATTTTGCAGGTACATCCATTCGGGGGATAATTGTTTGTTCTCGAAAGTGATGGTTTCGGGTTTTTGTTTTACTGTCTGAAGTGGAAGAGTAGGTACATTCATGTCCAGCTGGATTGTACCATTTCCGTTTACGACGGGCCATGCATCTTTGTCCCAGCGTACGGGAGCCAGATAAGTTTCACGTCCCAAGGTATGATGGAATCCCGGCATGATACGGTAAGCAAGACAAACCATCCACCATGAACCGTCTGTACCTTCTACCAGATCGGCATGGCCTGTACCCTGAATAGGGTTAGTTTCTCCAGCCTGACAAGCATGAGTCAGAATCGGATTTGCCGGATTTCCTACGTACGGTCCGTCAATGTAACGGCTGCGTGCGATGGTGATGCTATGTGCTACTTCTGTTCCTCCTTCTGAAATGAGCAGGTAATACCAGCCGTCTTTCTTATAAATATGTGGTCCTTCCGGATAACGTCCTCCGGTTCCGTTCCATATCTTTTTGGAAGGTGTGAGCTGTTTTCCGGTCATCGGATCTATTTCGCACAGATTGATGTAACCGTCCGGATTGCTTACCATGTAGCATTTACCGTTTTCGAAATACAAAGAAGGGTCGATTCCTCCTTGTTCCAGCCATACGGGTTCCGACCATTCTCCTTTGGGATCGGTTGTGTGAACCAGAAAATTACCTTTGCCTGATACATTGGTCGTAATCATGTAGAATACTCCTTCGTGATAACGTATGGTAGGAGCAAAGATACCGCTTCCTCCATTGGCTCCTTTCAGGTTAAGTTGTGATTCCCGTGTCAGGCAATTGCCTATCTGCTCCCAGTTTACCAAATCTTTACTATGGAAGAGAGGTACTCCTGGAAAATATTGAAAACTGCTGTTTACCAGATAATAGTCATCGCCAGCTTTACATACGCTAGGATCAGGATGAAATCCGGGAATTACCGGGTTTTTATAACCCTGAGCAAATGTTTCGCATAGAGAACAAGCTAAGGCGCAAAGTAAGATACCAATGTTTCGCATAATTCATTAAAGTTAAAAAGTTACTAAGTCTTTACTTGACTTCGATTACAAAGATACATGATTTTGTTTTTCTGCATCCGTTCTTTTGTTTCCTGTCACGAGCTAAAATGTTTCCAATAGGGTATTCAAATGTTTCAAACCTGTTTATTTCCCTGTTCTTTTATGATTTAACGTACATAGAAAACATTATTTTTGTTGAATAAAGTACAATACTTCGGTAAATTTTTACCGATAAATTAAAATTAAACATAGAATCGGCATA
>OOAW01001360.1_pt1 | contig 11443 bp, 6 predicted proteins | sample 1671861 | NCBI WGS metagenome assembly OOAW01 (sample SAMN06348200, study PRJEB24527) | human gut metagenome | reverse complement strand
AACTGTTAGAATTACAGGACCAACAAGGGTGTTGCACTTCTAAATAGACATCGGGGAGGGTGAACGTTGTCGATCGGTTGTGTAACCTGTTACATGAATATTGCGCACAGTTGCGGGGGTGGAACTGGAAAGCAGACGAAGCTTTTGGCGCTACGCATAAAGCAACATACAGAGATGTAGGGAATGCCATGAACCACGAATACACGGATGCCGCCGTTGAGCAGCGCGAATCGCATGAAGACGAATCTCAAGACTAGGATCTGCTGTTCGTGGGCCTGGCCTGCTGATTCTCGTTTGCTGTTTTCTTTTCTTTTGATTTTAAAAGCAAAAGAAAAGAAAATGGCAGGCAAAAGAGATTTCGTTGGAAAATGGCCGTTTTGGGATGGTGTTGGCCCGAAACGTCAATAACGAAGCAAAAGAGCGAGGAGCGCTGCTCTCCGCGTCCGGCGCGCGCGGCACAATAGGGGACTATGACTGATGCTGAAAACACCAAACCCGAACTGCCCAAGAACGTTCGTGTTCGCTTCTGCCCGTCGCCGACCGGAACCCCGCATGTCGGCATGATTCGTACCGCCCTGTTCAACTGGGCGGAAGCTCGCGCCACCGGCGGCACGCTGATCTTCCGTATCGAAGACACCGACGCCGTGCGCGACTCCGAAGAAAGCTACAACCAGATCCTCGAATCCCTGCGTTGGCTGGGTATCGACTGGGACGAGGGCATCGATGTGGGTGGCCCTCACGGCCCGTACCGCCAGTCCGAGCGTACCGCCATCTACAAGGATGTTGCCGCCAAGCTGCTCGAAGCCGGCTACGCCTACGAGTCCTTCTCCACTCCTGAGGAAATCAAGGAGCGCAACCTTGCCGCCGGCCGTCCGGCCGAGTTCGGCTACGATGGCTACGACCGCAACCTGACCGATGAACAGAAGGCCGCCTTCCGCGCCGAGGGCCGCAAGCCTGCGCTACGTATCAAGATGCCTGATGAAGACATCGCCTTTGACGATCTGATTCGTGGCACCATCGAGTTCAAGGCCGGCTCCGTGCCGGACTACGTGATCGTGCGCCCGAACGGCGACCCACTGTACACGCTGACCAACCCGGTCGACGACGCGATGATGGAAGTCAACGTCGTGCTGCGCGGCGAGGACCTCCTGAGCTCCACCCCGCGCCAGATCGTGCTTTACCGTTACCTTATGGAACTCGGCATCGCCAAGGAGATGCCGCTGTTCGGCCACATGCCGTACGTGATGGGCCAGGGCAACAAGAAGCTCTCCAAGCGCGACCCAGAGTCCAACCTGTTCAACCACCGCGACAATGGCTTCATCCGCGAGGGCCTGCTCAACTACCTGGCCCTGCTCGGCTGGTCCATTGCACCGGACCGCGACGTGTTCTCCATGGACGAGATGACCGAGAAGTTCGACGTGCGCGACGTCAAGGCCAACCCGGCCCGCTTCGACATCGACAAGGCCATCTCCATCAACGCCGAGCACATCCGTATGCTTGAGCCCGAGGACTTCCTGCGCCGCTCGGTGCCGTACCTGCACCGCGACGGTGTGGTTTCCGCCGACAACTGGGATGCCCTGACCGACCGTGAGCGTGAGGTGCTGACCGCCGCCGCTCCGCTGGTTCAGCCGCGCGTGCGCCTGCTGGGTGAGGTTGCCGGCATGGTCGGCTCCCTGCTCTCCACCGAGGGCTACTTGGAGCCGGCTGACGACGCCAAGAAGCAGCTGAAGGATTCTGCCGGCGAGGTGCTGGACAAGGCCATCGCCGCACTCGAGGCTGTGGATGAGGCTGACTGGAAGACCGACAACCTGCATGAGACCCTGAACAAGGCTCTGGTTGAGGAGGGCGGCTACAAGCCGCGCCTCGCTTTCGGTCCGGTGCGTGTGGCCATGTCTGGTCGTCGCGTGAGCCCGCCGCTGTTCGAGTCCATGGAGATCGTCGGCAAGCCGGTTTCCCTCGCTCGCCTGAAGGGCCTGCGCGAGCACCTGTGAGCTAAGGTTCCTTCCGTGCTCGGCTGAGCTGTAAGGACACTCAAGGTGGGCGTCTGCATGTGCAGATGCCCACCTTTTCTTGTATTCAGTGATGAGCTGGAACAGCTGGAAAGTCTTACCGCTGCGCCGCATGCCAGTGAGAATATGTACGAGGTTGAACATGGCTGGTTTGTGCAGTGAGGTCACGAAACGTGCCTTGTAGGTGGTTTCGCCTTCATGCGTCCATGAAACGGTTGATAGGTAACCGGGCGGCGGTCTTTGACGTGACATTGCATTACAAGCATCGCGACGCGCTCGCTGTCGCAAGGGAACATAAGCGCCTCATTTGGTTCTTGAAGGCTGATTTGCCGGCTATGAATGTGCAAGGCAAAGATCATTGCCTCATCTGCAATTTCATCAGTGCATTAGATGGTAATTCATCAGTAGTGCTTACTGATAATCCGTCAGTAGAGTTCATGCAAATTCATCAGTAGTGGCAGCGTAGCACTTGAAATCGTTGAAATTCCGCGCGACACGCCGTAAGTTGCGTAAGGGTGAATACTTGCGTATATTTATCACTCGTTGCGCGGTTCACCGAGCAGCCGGTTGAAAAACTGAATATGCCCCCATCGTCTAGCGGTCTAGGACTACGCCCTCTCACGGCGCCAACACCGGTTCAAATCCGGTTGGGGGTACGACGAACAACTCCTTGGAGTTGCTACGCCAAGCCAAATTGGGATGTGGTGTAATTGGCAACACAGCTGATTCTGGTTCAGCCATTCTTGGTTCGAGTCCAGGCATCCCAGCCAATGACCCTCGCGGAATGCGAGGGTTTTTTGTTTTCAGGGAAGTAGCCGCTTGAAAAGCGACTTCCCTGCATATGAGTGCGCATAAGAGCGCTAAGAGCGCATACGTGTGTATGAAAGTACGAGAACGAAGGAGATCGAAGTATGTCCGCTGGGCAGCAGGCTGTACCGGCAAACAACGCCAACAATGCAAGCAATGAAGGCGCTCAGAAGAAGCACATGTCTAAGGCGGCCGTCGCCATTATCGCCGTGGTGGTCGTGGCCATTATCGTCGTGGCCGGTGTGTTCGGCTTCCGCGCCTACTCCGATGCTCAGTACAACAATGCAGTCGCCGCTTGCGCCGCCGCTTCCGAAAATGTGCGCAACGCCACTAATGACTACAACAACTTGGTCAATGGCGATGCTTCCGAAGCTGCTGCGCTCACCAAGAAGGATGTAAAGGATGCCTCCACGCTGGACGCCCTCAACAAGGAACTGAGCGTGGAACTGCCGGTATACGAAGGCTGCGTAGCTGACGGCACTGCCGGCTTCAAGTCCGCTACTGCGAAGCTCAACGAGCAGGCTGATTGGTACAAGGCTTATACTCAATCGCTGCAGAAGGCTGTGGATGCCGTGAACGCTTCCAAGAAGTAAGCGAGCACAGCCTCACCATTGTCGTCAAAGCCGTCTTGCGGTTGCGCAAGGCGGCTTTTGCTATTTTGCTCAATCGGCTTGCTGCTGTAATGCTGCTGCATTGATTGCGTCGAATGCAGGTAAATTCGTCTTACTTTTTTTGCGCAGTTTTTCCCTGCGCGTGTCGCGATGATGCGAATATAGATGTGAAGGTTAACAACGTAGTCGTTTATTGGGTTTTGTGATTTCACTCACGTTGTAATTCAATGTCAAATATGTGGCGATTCTCCGTATTTGCTGAGATTGCTATTAAGAATAGCTTCTTGTAAAGTGTCTTATCGTAATTGCGAATGCGTATTCTTCAATGAAGAAGGCATCTGCTTCACCTCGAAGAAGAGATTAAGGAAAATATAGTTAATGAAAAAGAAGAAGACTATATCGGCTGCGCTGGCAACAGCGTTAGCCTTAACCTGCATGGGCAGCGGGGGAGGTACTGCGTTCGCAGTGCCCCTGTCTGATGCTGACTTGCAGACTTTGGCAAGTCAGATTCAGCAAATCAACGATACTTCTGATTCTGCAACTGCTTCCGAGACTCCTTCCGCACAAGCCGATGCGGTTGAAGGCTGGACTATTGATTCCAACATCGCTCAGGGCGACGAAATCCTGGAGATGGCAAACGGTTGGCTGCACCTCAAGTCCACTGCCTCTAACGGTAATGCGGCAGCGAACCCCAGCTCCAGCAACAACTGGCCGGCAGTAGCCGTATGGGGCACAGATTACGACTTCTCCAAGGCCGGCTCCTTCCACGCCACCATCAAATCCCCGCAGGAAGGCTCCGCCAACCGCTTCGGCTTCTACCTGGGCTACAACGACCCGGGCAGCGGCCTGTTCATCGGCTACGATTCGGACGGCTGGTTCTGGCAGACCTACACCGGTGGCGGTAGCGGCAGCTGGTACAGCGGTGCTCGTATCGCTGCTCCGAGCGCCAACGAAGAGCACGACATTCAGGTCTCCTGGACCGACGCCAAGGTCGCCACACTGACCGTGGATGGCCAGAAGGCATTCGATGTCGATTACTCCGCAATGACGAACCTCTCCAACAAGCTTGCCATCAAGGCCGGCTCCTGGAAGGGGCTGAACCAGGTCACCGACGTGTACATCAAGGACTTCCCGGAGGTTGTCGAAGCCGCCAAGCACGCGGTTTCCGGCAAGGTTGTGGACGCTGGAGGCGCTGCCATTGAAGGCGCAACAGTGCGTTTGGATAAGACCAAGGTGAAGACCGGTGCAGATGGCACCTTCTCCTTCGCCGACATTGAAGAAGGCGAACACACGCTTTCGATTGCCAAGGAAGGCTATGAGGACGTCTCCCAGCAGGTGGCGGTCTCCGGCGCGGACCTTGCCATCGATCCCATCACCCTGAACAAAACCGTTCAGGTCGCCTCCGAAACGCTGAAGACCAAGAAGATGGAAGTTCAGATTAAGAAGAACTTCCCCTCTGTGCTGCAGTACACGATGACCGACGGCAAGGTGATGTACGGCCAAACCAAGGATGTGCGCACCGTTGAGATCAACGGCACCAACATCGAACTGACCGACGATGACGTGACCTTCAAGAAGGTTTCCGATACCGAAGCCACCTACACGCTGAAGGTCAAGGATGAGGCCAAGAAGATTGACGCGGTGATCACCGTTCAGATCACGGTCAAGGCCAACCAGCTGCACCTCAACGTCACCAAGATCAAGAACAACCTGTCCGAAGGCATTCCTGAGGGCAACGGTGTGGAGGAGAACGCCATCCAGACGCTGTCCTTCCCGAACCAGAGTCTCGTTTCCGTGCGTTCCAGCCAGGAAAATGCCCAATTCACTGGTGCTCGTATGTCTTCCAACACGCAGAAGCCTGGCGATACCAACTTCGCAGTGACCGAAGATACTAACGTCACCGATAGCGACTACACCTACGGCTTCATCTCCGGTGCTGGCCTGAGTGCCGGCCTGTGGAGCAACTCCGAGCACGATGGCACCTATGTGGCGGCTCCTGTGCGCGGCGGCAGCCAGAACACGCGTGTCTACGCCACCACCCAGCAGACTGGTGACGCCACCTCCCTGGGCCTGGCCAGCGCTCCGTGGTACTACCACCGCACGGTCACCGATTCCAAGGGCAAGAAGTACACCGTGGCCGAAACCGCTCTGCCGCAGATGGCCGTGGCCATCGCCGGCGACGAGAACGGTGACGGTGCCGTCAACTGGCAGGATGGCGCAATCGCCTACCGCGACATCATGAACAACCCGTACAAGTCCGAGGAAGTTCCCGAACTGGTGGCATGGCGTATCGCCATGAACTTCGGCTCCCAGGCGCAGAACCCGTTCCTCACCACGCTTGACAACGTCAAGAAGGTGGCCTTGAACACCGACGGCCTCGGCCAGTCCGTGCTGCTCAAGGGCTACGGCAATGAAGGCCACGACTCCGGCCACCCGGACTACGGCGATATCGGCCAGCGTCTCGGCGGCGCCGACGACATGAACACCATGATGGAAGAGGGCTCCAAGTATGGCGCTCGCTTCGGTGTGCACGTCAACGCCTCCGAAATGTATCCGGAAGCCAAGGCCTTCAGCGAGGACATGGTGCGCCGCAACTCTGCAGGCGGCCTGAGCTACGGCTGGAACTGGCTTGATCAGGGTGTCGGCATCGACGGCATCTACGATCTGGCATCCGGTTCTCGTGTAAGCCGTTTCGCTGACCTCAGCAAGGAAGTCGGCGACAACATGGACTTCATCTACCTCGATGTGTGGGGCAACCTGACTTCTTCCGGTTCGGAAGATTCTTGGGAAACCCGCAAGATGAGCAAGATGATCAACGACAACGGCTGGCGTATGACCACCGAATGGGGTTCCGGCAACGAGTACGACTCCACCTTCCAGCACTGGGCAGCTGATCTGACCTACGGCGGCTACACCTCCAAGGGCGAGAACTCCGAAGTGATGCGCTTCCTGCGCAACCACCAGAAGGACAGCTGGGTTGGCGACTACCCGCAATACGGCGGCGCTGCCAACGCCCCGCTGCTCGGCGGCTACAACATGAAGGACTTCGAAGGCTGGCAGGGCCGCAACGACTATGCCGCCTACATCAAGAACCTGTACACCCATGATGTGTCCACTAAGTTCATCCAGCACTTCAAGGTGACCCGCTGGGTCAACAACCCGCTGCTGACCGCCGACAATGGCAATGCCGCTGCCGTGTCCGACCCGAACACGAACAACGGCAACGAGCAGATTACCCTGAAGGATTCCAACGGCAACGTTGTAGTAGTCTCCCGTGGTTCCAACGACACCTCTAGCGCAGCCTACCGCCAGCGCACCATCACCTTCAACGGCGTGAAGGTCGCATCCGGTGTGGTCTCCGCAGGCGATGGCAGCGCCACTGGCGACGAGTCCTACCTGCTGCCGTGGATGTGGGATTCCTTCACCGGCAAGCTGGTCAAGGATTCCGAGCAGAAGCTCTACCACTGGAACACCAAGGGCGGCACCACCACCTGGACGCTGCCGGACAGCTGGAAGAACCTCTCCAGCGTAAAGGTGTACCAGCTCACCGATCAGGGCAAGACCAACGAGCAGACCGTTGCCGTCTCCGGCGGCAAGGTGACGCTTACCGCTGATGCCGAAACCCCGTACGTGGTGTACAAGGGCGAAGCCAAGCAGATCCAGGTCAACTGGAGCGAAGGCATGCATGTGGTAGACGCCGGCTTCAACGGCGGCTCCAACACCCTCACCGACAACTGGACCGTCGCCGGAACCGGCAAGGCCGAAGTTGAAGGCGACAACAACGCCATGCTGCGCCTGACCGGCAAGGTCGATGTCTCCCAGCGTCTGACCGATCTCAAGGCTGGCCAGAAGTACGCGCTGTATGTTGGCGTCGACAACCGCTCCACCGGCGATGCATCCGTCACCGTAACCAGCGGCGGCAAGGTGCTGGCCGCCAACTCCACCGGCAAGTCCATCGCCAAGAACTACATCAAGGCATACGGCCACAACACGAACAGCAATACGGAAAATGGCTCCAGCTACTTCCAGAACATGTACGTGTTCTTCACCGCGCCTGAGAACGGCGATGCCACGGTAACCCTGTCTCACAAGAGCACCGACGGAGCACACACCTACTTCGACGATGTGCGCATCGTGGAGAACCAGTACTCCGGCATCACCTATGAGAAGGACGGCACGCTGAAGTCCCTCACCAACGGATTCGAAAACAACGCCCAGGGCATCTGGCCGTTCGTGGTCTCCGGTTCCGAAGGCGTTGAGGACAACCGCATCCACCTCTCCGAGCTGCATGCTCCGTTCACGCAGGCCGGTTGGGATGTCAAGAAGATGGACGATGTGCTCGATGGCACTTGGTCTGTGAAGGTTAACGGCCTGACCCAGAAGGGCACGCTGGTCTACCAGACGATCCCGCAGAACGTGAAGTTCGAGGCGGGTGCCAAGTACAAGGTGAGCTTCGACTACCAGTCCGGTTCCGATGACATCTACGCCATCGCTGTGGGCCAGGGTGAATACTCTGCCGGCAGCGTGAAGCTGACCAACCTGAAGAAGGCTCTGGGTGAGACCGGCAAGGCCGAGTTCGAGCTGACCGGTGGCGTCAACGGCGATTCCTGGTTCGGTATTTACTCGACCGCAACCGCACCTGATCTGCAGGGTTCCACCGGCAATGCACAGGACTTCGGCGGATACAAGGACTTCGTGCTCGACAACCTGAAGATCGAGCGCATCGAGTCCCAGACCCGCACCAAGGCCGAAGCGCAGGACAAGGTCAAGGAAATCCGCGGCAAGTACGATTCCAAGCGTGCTGAGCTCTCCGATGCCGCATGGCAGCAGTATCAGGACACCTTGGTCAAGGCTCGCGTGCTCATCAACAAGAATGGCGCAACCGCTGAGGACTTCACCAAGGCATACGACATTCTCGTGGCCCTCGACGAGTACATGAAGACCGCTCCCGGCAACGAGAGCAGCGACAAGTACGACGTGGCAGCTGACGGCTCCGATGAGCTGGGTGGCTACACCGTGGCCACGGGCAGCGAAGAGCCTACCGCAGGCCTGCCGAGCGAAGGCCCGGCCGATCTGGCACAGGATGGCAACGACAGCACCCACTGGCACACCAGCTGGAGCGAGAACGCAGTCGGCAACGGCACCGCATGGTATCAGTTCAACCTCAACGAACCGACCACCATCAACGGCCTGCGCTACCTGCCGCGCTCCGGAGGTATGAACGCCAACGGCAAGATCAAGGGCTACAAGATCACGCTCACTCTGGCGGATGGCACCACCAAGGATGTCGTCACCGATGCTGAGTTCTCCACCACCACCATGTGGCAGAAGGCCAGCTTCGACGCCGTCGAGAATGTGACCGCCGTACGCTTGACCGTCCTGTCTTCCGCAGGCCAGAGCGACTCCCAGGCCAACAAGTTCGCATCCGCTGCCGAACTGCGTTTGACCACGGACCGCGAGGTTGAGGAAGAGACTGTCGCTCCGGACAAGACCGACCTCAACGACACCATCGCCAAGGCTAACGGTCTTAAGGAATCCGACTACACGGCTGAAAGCTGGACTGCTCTGGTCAAGGCCCGCGAAGCTGCACAGGCCGTGGCGGATAACGATAAGGCCACCGCTTACGATGTGGCTCTGGCGCTGACGAACCTCGAATCCGCTATCGCTGGTCTCGAGAAGACCGGTGAGGAGCCTGGCCCAGGCCCGGTTGAGGTGAACAAGACCGACCTGCAGACTGCAGTGAACAAGGCAAGCAAGCTCGAGAAGGCCGATTACACGACCAACTCGTGGGAAGCTTTCGCCGAGGCACTGAAGGCTGCACAGCAGGTGCTCGACAACAAGAACGCCACCCAGCAGGATGTGGATACCGCACTGAGCGCTCTTCAGGACGCCATCTCCAAGCTGGAAGCTGCCACCGAGCCGAAGCCGAATCCGGAACCGGGCGTGGTGGACAAGGCTGCTCTGAACGCGACCATCAACAAGGCCGCCGCCATCAACCTGGGTCTCTACACCGACGACTCCGCCAACGCTCTGCGCGCCGCGCTGAAGAAGGCCCGTGAGGTCTCCGACAACAGCAACGCCACGCAGAAGCAGGTCGACGCAGCTCGTGAGGCTCTCGAGAAGGCAATTGCCGGCTTGGTGAAGCGTACCGCTGCCAAGGGTGATGGCAATGTCGTCTCCAACACGGGTGCCAATGTCGTCACGATTGCTGTGGCCGGATTGCTGCTGGCCGGTGCCGGCGCCGCAATCGCCTACCGCCGCAATCGCGAGCAGATGTGATCATGAAACCGTAAGGTTCGCGACCACATAAGGAGCACTCCTTATTATCTCGGCCGGTGCCGGTCAGCAATGCCCAGCGCCGGCCGTTTTTGTATGAATCAGTGTTTTCCGGTCACCCAGCGGGCATCGGAATGCACATGGGGGATCATCATCACAATGACCGCAATCAGACAGACGATCATCACCATCAAAATAACGTCCTCATGACCGCGCGTCTGCAGCGTGGCTCCAGTCAAAGCACCGAGCGCCAAAGCCAGCATTACAATCGCGCGCCGGCCAAGTTTGGACTGCTCATGACCATGCGCCGAAGTGTCAGCGATAATCCCAGTTAACGTCATCGTCAACACAGTCGTGGGCAAATCTGGCACCGAAAGCTTACGAGCAGTGGAATTCTGAATGCCCATAGCCGGTGCGAGCAGCACAATCAGCAGAATAATATGCAAATCAATATGCCGAGCAGTTGGGAAGTTCAGACTGGGCTGTGCCGTGCGGGCGATGGCTGAAGCATCAGTGCCACCCATCGACGGTTCAGGCGCAAACTGATTGAGCAGATAAATGCCGACGAGCGCAGCTGCCACAAAAGCCAGCTGGATTGACGTGGACACCAGCAGATGGCGCGCGCGGTTGGCGCCAAAGTAATGAATAATGCGTCCGCCGATGAACGCACCAATCATGAACGTGGCCAGCGTGAGCGCCGAAGTCCACCAGACGAAGCCCTGCGCGTGGGCGAATGCAAAACCAAGGAACACAATGTTGCCGGTCACATTGGCCACAAATACATGACCGAGTGCCAAGTAACTTAACGCATCCACCAGTCCGGCGACAAACGTGAGAATAACCAGAGCTGGGGAAAGCAGACCGTACCGATCATCCTTGCGGGGAATCAGTGTGCGTCCTGCTTCGGCAAGGTGTGAGGTCATGGTGGGAGAGGCTTTCCTTTGCTGTTTGGCGGTATTCAATAGCTGGCGCGCGGCCTTGCACATTATGAAGTGTGTGCCGGACGGTATATGTCAATGAGTCTGCGCTCGCATGCGGAGTGCGTGCAACAGTTCGCTATGAGTTCACCTGCGATTCGCTGAACGCGCATAGTTCGGTAACGCGATTTCGCTATATCTGGTCGTAATACCGATGAGGCTAGGAAAAGGAATGATTATGCAGTCAGATAACAGCCATCATGAAGCACATCAGAACGACCTGAACTACAGCAGTGAGTACCAGTACGATATGTATATGTATGCCGAGTACGGCATCGAGTGGTGATTGAGAGCCCCGAGTGAGAATTGGACTCACGACCTCTTCCTTACCAAGGAAGTGCTCTACCACTGAGCTATCGGGGCGATAATGTGCGCACGGCTTAGGGCCGTTGAACGGCTTGCACAACAATACACGCAATCGCGTATTACGCAAATCGACGGGTGTGCGAGGAAGTATTCGGGTGCTCTAAGTTGTACACATGAGCGCAATATTGGCTATTTTGCGCTCATGTGGCATTCGGATGTGCCACGTAATCGCATTTTCGTGTTTTTATGCGCTGTTGTGGCACGAAAATTGTGGGAATTCGGTCGTCTCGGAATATGTGCCATGCCACGCCACTGCAAAAACAGTGAATGTGCACGATTGTGCACATATTTGGACCGCTGCGTATATGCATGTGGGTGCGGATAACAAAAGGGTTTTGACAAAAGCCAAAACCCTGATGGCGGAGGATACGAGATTCTGTGCAGAATGCGAGAAAAG
>OOAW01001348.1_pt1 | contig 11509 bp, 13 predicted proteins | sample 1671861 | NCBI WGS metagenome assembly OOAW01 (sample SAMN06348200, study PRJEB24527) | human gut metagenome | reverse complement strand
TGCTCTTCCGATCTAGAAATAAAAGTTGAGTTATGTACTTCTACATTTTCAGCTCCATCAAAAACATAATTTCCAATGACACTAACGTTGTCTAAATAAATATTTTTACTATTTTTTCCGAAGTAATCGCCATTAATTTGGGAATTAGTAATTCTAATATCATCACAAGTCCACATTGTTTCTTCCGCATTAGAAAAATGAACGTTATCTAAAACAATATGATTGGCTCTTCTAAATAATTTAGGAGCTTGCAACGCACTATTTTTTATAGAAATGTTAGTGCTATACCAGATTCCACTTCTAGACATAGTTTCAAAAATAGTATCTTCTACATTTATATTTTCAGCATACCAAAGTGGATATTTCCATTTGAAAATTGAATTTTTTAAATTTATATTCTTTGTTTCTTTTAAAGGAGATTCACCATTTCCAAAAGTAATACCATCGAGAGTAGCATCATTTAAACCGTAAAGAATTCATAATTATTTTTGTATTCAGTCTTTTAATTCTCCTTTTTCTTTCCAATCTATTTAACATTGGTTATTATACTTATTGCAACTTATAATGTTTAATACTTATTTACATAGTTTATCCATAACTAAAGATTATCTTTAATTTATATAGATTGAATTTATGACTGAATCAAATTTAGTGCATTTTCTAGCAAAGCATCAAAAAAACCGCTCTAGACAACTTACTAGAGCGGTTCTATTTTTATCTATGGAGATGAGGGGGTTTAGAAATTAGCCCCCGTCCGTGCTTTAATATCAACGGTTTTGAAGCTTCACTAAAAAATATGAAGTCGCATATGAAGTCTTTTGTCTATGATTCCATAAATTTAGCAAAACTGTTAGCTGTCTCTTTAGCCTTGTTTTCTGTTACGTGAGTATAAATGTTCATGGTGGTGGTGATGTCTGAATGTCCTAAACGTTCCTTAACATCTTTCATAGATACACCAGCTACATCAAACAATAAAGAGGCGTGAGTGTGTCTAAAACCGTGGACTTTAATATGTCGTAGTCCAAACTTCTTACAAATAGCATTATCCCACCGTTGAGGCTTAGATAGGACGGTATAGTTACCCTCGCTATTGGCAAAAACCAGATTATCATTACTAAGAAAGTTTAAGCCTAGTTTCAGCATTTCTTTTTGTTGTTTGGTTCGCCACTCTTTCAAATAGTGCATCGTTTCAGCATCCATATCTAGGGTTCTAACACTGTTACTAGTCTTACATGGTGAAAGATACAAACGGTTATTTTCGCCACTGGCTAAGGACTTGTTAATGTCTATGGTATTGTTCTCAAAATCAATATCCGACCATTTGAGGGCTAGACACTCACCTTTACGCATACCAGAATACGCCAATAATCTAAAGAACATAAAGTATCTAAAGTTGTACCCTTTAGCATCGTTTAAGAATGTATTGAGTTCATTTTTAGAATAAAAGTTATCAAATTTCTTGTTGTCCCTTTCAATTTTAGGCAAGATAACTTTTTTCATAGGGTTCTTTTTCATTAATTCCATAGTGATACCGTAGTTGATCAGCTTTGAAGCATAGAATACAAATCGCTTAAAAGTTTTTGGTGCTACATCCGCCCACGTATTTACCGCATTTTGACATTGAGAAACGGTTAACTTGTTTAAATAGATGTTCCCTAAATCCTTAAGAATGTGGTTTTTGAAAATCTTTTCCGTTGAAACAAAGGTACTTTCTTGAACAGTTTTCTTATACAGTTTTTCCCACATGTCATATAAATCACGCAACCGCATTTTACGTTGGGTAACTGGAACATACTCGCCCTTTACTACCTTTAGCTTGTAATTTAGGTAGCATTCTAGGGCTTGCTTTTCAGTTTTAAAGCCTTGCTTCTTAATCTGAATGGTGTTCCCTGTTGTTTCATCTTTACCCACATAAATCAAAAATTTGTATCGTTTTTCGCCACTAGGAGTGGTGTATTCTTTAATATCATTGTTCATGTTTGTTTACCTCGATTAGTGAATGTGTGCAGGTAGACTAATCTTAAATACTTAACATGAATTGAATATGTGAGATCTGTATTTTACCAGCGCTGTGGGATGCAAGATAATCAACTAACGATTAATCAGAACGAACAAGGCTTTAGAATTGCGATGTCAGCATTTAAATGCGTCTGACGCATCTGTTTTGCAATGTCAGCATTAATTTAATTTTGAGCAAATCCGCTCTTGCTCAGAACAATAGCGAAATTTTTAAATCGGTCAGAACGATTTAGAACAGGTCGTTCGGAACGACCTGTTTATTCAGTAACGAAACGGTACCCCATTCCTTAAGTTTATCTACTGAACTTAGAATTTAAAATACTTCGGAAGTATTTAGAATTGCGATGTCAGCATTAAGAATTGTGGCTTAATTTATTAACCAGTTCCCTAGTATGTGGATTTAAACCATACCAGTAAATAGCATTAATAATTAATTCTTTAATATCGCTATCGCTGTATTTATCCTTAGTAGTTAACAGTCGATTAACTGATTTATCATTAAAAATAAAATTGAAGTTAGTTTTCCAAAAATCTAAATCAGTATCTTGTGGGATATTGATTTTATTTTGCTTGCAATAATTTTTAATTTCATCCCTAGCAGATATGAAAGGACTTGTGAACGGTGGTTCTATTTCATAGCCTTTAACATAGGGTTCTTTGTAAGCATCATCTAGGCATCTGTAAATATATTCCTTTGAATAGCCATAGCCTTTTAAATAGTCCACTGAAACATTAAAGAAATTTGCTAGAACTTGCCACGCTGCTTCGTTGGGTGTTCTCTTTTCATTTTCATACTGGCTTAACGTGCTATCGAGCATGTTTAATTTGCTTCCCATATCTTTAAGAGTTAAATGTTTTTTCTTTCTTAACTCTTTGATTCTATTCATTTTCTCGCCCTCTTTCTGTATTTTGCACTTAGATTATATCATTGTTTCACATTTTTGTGAGAAAAAATATTTACATTCACATTATTGTGAGTATAATATAAAATATAAATTCACATTTCTGTGAGTAGAAAGGATAAAACAAAATGAAATTAACAGAAAATCAAGTAATCGCAATTAAACGTAAACGTGGTGAATTGAATATGTCTATTAGGGGACTAGAAAGAGCGACTGGTGTAAGCCGTTGGACTTTGATAGATATTTTCAAGCATGACCACCGCAACGTTAATTCAAAGACGTTCAAAAAGTTAAATGACTGGTTAATTAATGAATATGAGTTATCTACTAGAGTGCATCCCTCAAAGGAGGTGGTAAACCATGACTAATTACAGTGCAGACGGTTCAAACGTGGTTGATCGTTGGTATAAGGACGGTTACCTCTATTGTGCATTTGTAGACGGTACGATCATGGAATATGGGCGAAATAAGATTCCTAAAAGATATATAGAGGTTATGAGAAATGAACTAGCCCAAACCGTCTATGACTTGCAAGGTGGTAAATATGATTTTGATGAATTAGAACCTATGGAGGCTTAACAATGAACGATGAAATTAAATTGCATCAAGCATTATATGAAATGAACAGAATCGCAGAACAATTATTTGTTAGCTATGGATTATTGTCTAAGTTAATTGAAGATGTGCCAGAAGATGACCCGTCCGACCTTATGAGTACTAAAAAGATGCTACAGCATTTAACCAATGAACTTGTTAATTATTCAACCGACTTAACAGACAATGCTAAATCAATTAAGGAGCGTTAATTATGGAATTTGATAAACGTGATGAAAAAATGACCCAAGACATCGAAACTTTAAAGATGTTAATTGAAAGTGCAGAAAATGAAAGTACTGAAATTATAGACGGTGTAACCTATCCTACATCCCATATATGGCGAGAAATTGCAAAAATCGCTTTAGATTTAGCAGATCAGCAGGAATGGTTTGAACGTTATGACGATAAGGAGAACTAACACAATGGAATATATCGTAAACAATGATGATGTTATTAGATTGGGCAACAGTTGTTACAAACTCTTTGAAGATCAAGATGAAAAATTTTCAGTATGGTGCAATGAAAACACCCTTGCCGTACTTTATGACTTTAAAGAAGATTCTCACATCGTGGGATGCCAACTTCTTAAACATGGTAGCAATAAAAATCCTATTGAAATTACTAATGATGATGTATTAATTGCCGACTTTGACCCTAATTTAAAACTTAAGCTTTCAGCCTATCCTAAATCACAAGGCGCAGGATTCAGCATGTATTTAGACCCATCAAAGCCTGTTAATTACGTATATCATCCAAACATTGAAAAGGCTAAATCAATTAAGGAGCGTTAACAATGGAGTTCAAACTAGACGAAAATCAAGAGACAGAAATTAAAACCTATGTACTTAACGTTGTGAGGGATGCAATCAAGCAAGCCACCACATCAAGTAAGCCCTACTTAAACCGCAAAGAAATTGCCAAATATTTTGGCGTTGCTGATTCCACTATTACATACTGGGCTTCTTTAGGAATGCCGGTGGCAAACATTGACGGTCGCAAGCTTTATGGAAAAGCAAGCATAACTAATTGGCTTGCGTCCCATGAAATGCCGTCCCAAAAGCAAAATAAAAAGCCCGTAACTATGGGCATAGTTAAGGACTAAACAATATTAAGTGTGCAGGTAGATTAATCTTAAATATTTAACGTTTGGAGGCAAAGACATGAACAAGGAATTAATACAGGAACTAAAGAAGTTAAACAAAAACCTTGAAGCAATCAATAACACATTACATGAAATTGATGCAGATATTGATTTTATAGGAAGTCAAATTTAGAAAGGTGGTTAGGCAATGACAGATAACTTTGCGAACGACTTAAAAGAGATTAATCATAATTTAAAAGAAAAGGAACCTAAGGAAACCAAAAGAATTATTAAAACTAATAATATAGAACAATTACGAAACGATTTAAGAAAGTCAATAGATAGAGTAACCAGCCTTTTCCCTATGTCTCGAAATCGAAATGAAGCAATAAAGGGATGTTTAAAGCTCGCTCAAAACTTATTAACAAGAGTTACGCCTAAAGCAGACGCTTTAAAAAATAGCATTCAAGAACTTAATGAAATAGCAGACAAAGAAGAAGAGGAACAGGAAAAATACAAACAAGAAGCTAAAGAACAAGCAGAAAGAGAAGCTAAAGAATATGAAAAAAATGTAAATGATATTGATAATTTAAGCATTGGCTCTATTAAAAATTTAGCTAAAAAAAGCCCTATTTACAACTATGACACTCACGCCACCGAAAATAAGTTTCGTCCATCGTGGGCGAAATACAATACTAAAAAAGATAATTGGAATATTGACCCTAATAAGTTAGCGGACGAAATTGTTAATAAGCATTTAATCAAGCGATTAGAAGAAAACGGCAACACTAGTGGTTTAGTTGTCTATCAATATAACGCTGGTAACTGGACGAAAAGTTCAAAAGCGGTATTAAACAATTTTATTGAAGACTGTTTTCAATACCCTACCGACCCTATCGAAAAAGACAAGGTACAACAAACGCAATATGCTAAAGACCTTGAAGACGCTAAGGGAGTTAGAAGCACTCTTACTTTATTAGACGGCAAAATATATGGGATTAATCCACAAAATACGTTCGATACGCCCCCCTCTCACATTGTTCACTTTAAAAATTTTGATTTTGATATTGATAAATGGCAAATAGTAGACTTTTCATCTGATCATTATTTTTTATATTCCAAAGATTACAACTTGAATGAAGATGGAGCGCAACTCGGATGGGACTTATTAAGTAGCTCAACAGCTCAAAATTTAATCGATAATTTAGCCCCTACTACAACTGAATGGCTCACTAAATCATTAGGGGCGGAAAATGAAAAGAAAACTCTAATAGCCTTTCTTGAATGTATTGGCTTAAGTCTGCTTAATACTTATGAAATCCCTTTTTTTGTTTTTATAAAAAGCACAGGCGGTCGTGGTAAATCAACGATATTTAGATATTTAGCGTCCTTATTCGGTGTCGGAGCGACAAGTAGCATCTCATTAAAACAAATGACTGAGGGACAATCATTTGATGCTAGCGAATTACGATTCAAAGAGGTTAATTTAGTAAGTGATGAAAAAGCCGCATATATATCCGATAAGGTAATAGGTTTAATAAAATCTTTTAGCGGTAACGACACAAACAATTTTAGCCAAAAGAATAAGCAGACAGCACGGTTCACTAATCATGCTAATTTGTGGTTTAACATGAACACATTGCCACGATTCCAGAGCTATGATGATGCCATTGCTAGGCGTGCATCCCTTTTTAGGTGGAACTATGTGCAGAAATATGCTCACTTTGATAAAGAATATTTACCTACAATAGAAAGAGAACGTGGTGAGTTTGCTCTAAAATGCTTATATTATGCCAAAATTGCTATTGAACGTGAACCTATTAAATACTCATATATAAGCATTCCTATCCAATTAACTAGAAGCGATTCAATGATTAACGACTATAAAGAATGGGCGGACATCAACGATTTCTTTAATTCATTTATTGAAAATGAATGTGTTATTGGCAAAGACTACAAAATTGGATGCAAGGCTTTACTTGATAATTTAAACCGGTTTGCAAAAGATAACGGTGGGAACGATGGCTATAAAATGGCTAATTTTGCCTCACGCTTACAAGAAAAAGATATTCATAAAAGCTCACGCCCTACTAGTTGGAAAGACGAACACGGTAAAACTAAAAAAGGCGCGTATGTATTTACGGGTATTACTCTAAAAAGTATAGTTCCAGTTATTCAAGAAGATAAAAAATTTAAACGTGAACAGAAACAGGCAGGTGAAGCAAAATGGCAAGCGATAGTTAACGGATAAATAATATTAGTTGGTTGGACTTTTAAAAATAAAAATATGATTAACAATCGTTGATATATCAATGATATTACTACTCTTAAAATATTATGGTTGGATTTGAGTTGGATTTTTTTATAAAAAGTCCAACCAGTCCATCCCTACTCTATCAACGGCTTAGCTCTTATGGTTGGATTTGTTGACTTTTTTATTATTGAGACAATATATATAAAATAAAAATAAACATAACATCCATTAAAAATATGTGTTGTTTATTTTAAATTTACATATATATGAGAACTGCAAAAAAAGTCCAACCAGTCCAACCAGTCCATTAAAACATTGTTATACCAAGGCTTTACGTGGTTGATTCTTCATTTTAAAAGTCCAACTTAAATCCAACCGACAGCATCTAAAAGGTATGCTAGCCCTTGTCGCTCTAGGAATTACGTGGATTTAAAAAAGTCCAACCATATTAGTATTTGAATTAAACAACCCGCCAAAACAGTAAACCACCCCTCCGCCAATAGCGGTGGCTAACAATAAATATTAATTATTAGGTGTATTCCATTCAAGTGATACACCTATTTTGTTATCATGATAGTAAGAAAGCAATGCTAGCTAAAGATGTTGCTTTAGTTCACAATCGACCAACATATAAGATTAGCGAATTGATTAATCGCAATCGTAAAAGATTTAAGGATGGAATCGATATACTCGATTTAAAATCCGTTATCCTTCCGAAGGATGAGGAGTCCCCAAAATTGGGGGCTCATCAAAATAGAGAGTTGATAATTTCGCTATTGTTTTGAACAAGGACGGATTTAGAGGACAGTCCAAAACTGGACCCTCATCAATTCTTCATCCCATCTACTTATACAAATAAATACTAATATAATTCTCTACCCTTAAAATGACCGTTTTGGGTGCTTTTTACTTACTTAGAAAATCTCATGTAAACTAAGTTGTATCAGTGATTGGGGCGATTTTGATTAGTGCCTAATTCGGCACAATTTAGGGTTAAGAAAAGTAAAGATTTAGAGGCTTTTTATTATGATATATTGTTAAGATTTCCGCATTTTTCCTAATATGGGACTTTTTTTAATACTAGATATGTAATACAAACGTTTGATCTGCACGTACTGAGACAGATTTAATAAATACCCACTGTGGAAAATATTTCAGATTATTGCAGATTTTCGGCGCTTTTCAGATTAAATAAAACCATTGCATCCCTTGTGGTATATGGCTTTTAGTCCTATCTGCTTAATTTCAAGACTGAGCCGTTTTTTGCGCTATTAAGCATAGTCATACTAAATCACTAATAAAACCGCTGTATACCCTCTTAAAATCAATCTGACAGCATACTAAAAGCACTAGTAAATTACTTACTGGTGCTTATTTTTATTGAAATCTAAATTCTAAATTATATCTATCTGCTTGCTTATTGTACTCATTAGCAAAACAAACTAAGGCTTCATTTATTTTCTTACACGTAGCGCTATGCCTAAAGCCTATTAATGGCTCAAGGTCTTTTAGCCTTGTATGCTTGATGTAGTGTTCAATAATAAGCGTTCTATAGGGATGCGCAGTGGTATTTTCTAGTTCGGCTATGGTAGTACTAACCAAGGCGTAAACGTTCTGATAGTAAGCGAAACCACCCTCCTCGCTTATGTTTACTTTAATTGGTTTTACTGAAGATTCGGACAAGCAGTGTCCCGTGGCTAACAATGATAATCTAGGATAATCTTCTTTAAAGAAATTTCTTACTTGTTGATGCTTCATAATTATTACTCGCCTACTCTATAGCTATTGATTATGGCACAGATAAAAATAAAACCAACGCTCTAAAACGTTGGTCAACATGAACAATGATACATGTCTATTATAGCTAAATATCTAAGATTAGCCTACCTGTACAACAAAAATAATTTTACAGACTTCACGAAAATATGAAGCTTAATATGAAGTCTTTTTTAGGCTTCACATTTAATTTCTAATGAATTGTAAAAACAAAAATGCTTTAATATCAACGTTTCTAGCGCATTGAAATTAAAGCATTTTTCTATCTATGGAGATGAGGGGAATTGAACCCCTGTCCAAACGCATCTCGTCATTAACCTCTACGATCATAGTTATATTACTTAAACTTCACTAGTTCAAAACGCCATATAACAGGGCTAGTATGAACCAGCTAACCTGTTAAGACTCTTTTTAACTATTCAGGTGAGGTAGTTAAACGTAACTCGCTAAAGTTGATACTCGAAAACCAGTCACGAGTAAACTGGTCAAGAGCAACGCATGCGCTAAATTAAGCAGCTAATGCGTAAGAATTTTTGTTATTTGCAGTTATATTTAACTGTAACGTTTTTACGTAGACGTAACCTACGAATCGCAATCAATGCGGGTCTACGCCTGTCGAATCCCAAAACATCCCCTTGAGACTCTCCTATTGTAGCACAGACCAGCAAAATGAGCGAATAAAAAACTAATTAATATTAGTTAAACGAACAACATCACGTTCAATCATCAATTCTTCGTTAGTTGGAATAACCATTGCTTTAACTTTAGAACCTGGCTTAGTGATAAAGTGTTCACCATTTTCTTCATTGGCTTCATAATCAGGTTCAACGCCTAAGAACTTAAATGCATCCATAACTGCTTTTCTTACCCCAGCATCATGTTCACCAATTCCGGCAGTAAAGATAATTGCATCTACACCGCCCATTTCGGCAGTATATGCACCTACGTAACGAACAATTCGGTTAATAAAGATATTTCTAGCAAGTTTAGCCCGTTCAGTATCACTTTCTCTGATATCACGCATATCAGGAGAAATACCTGATAAACCTAATAAGCCAGATTCACTGTTCAAAATATGAATCATTTCATCCATTGACTTATGTTCTACATGCATCAAATGTTGAATAAGTGAAGGATCAATATCACCTGAGCGTGTAGCCATTGTAACACCAGCAATTGGACTAAAGCCCATTGACGTATCATATGACTTACCATCTTTAACTGCAGTAATTGAAGCACCAGATCCTAAATGACAAACTATTAGTTTTAAGTCCTTAAGGTCTTTACCCAGCATTTTTGCAGCGTGAGGAGCAGTATAACGAATTGATGTACCATGAGCACCGTATCTACGTACACCATATTTTTCATAATACTTATAAGGAATAGAATACAAATAATGTACTGGATCAAGACTATAATGATAAGTAGTATCAAAGACTGCTACTTGAGGAACGTTAGGCAAAACATTCATAAAGGCTTCAATACCACGACCCTCTGCTGGGTTATGAAGTGGTGCATAATCTTGTAATTCATAGATTTTTTGTAGATTTTCTTTATCAATAATAGTTGAATCTTTAAAGTATTCCCCACCATTAACAACCCTATGGCCTACACCCACAATTTCATTTAAGTCTTCAACAACATTAAACTCTTCTAAAAACTTTAACAACAAGCTAACCGCAGCTTCTTGGTCAGGAATATCTGTTTTTTCAACATGATCTGTTCCATCAGCAAGTTTAATTTCAAAAGATGCATTGGCAAGACCAACACGATCGGCCATTCCCTTTGCAATTACTTTTTCATCTGGTAATGAAAATAACTTGTATTTAAATGATGAGCTACCAGAATTAATAGCCAAAACCTTTTTCATAAAATACTTTCCTCCACTCGTATATTTTTAAGCATGCGAATTACTAAGTGATTTTAGTATACCACTCGTTTAATTTGACATTAAAGCGAATCAAAGATTCTTGTTTCTTTAATGATTCAAGCTTAGTTAATAAAACTTCACTTGCTTTTGCATCTCCACCATGATTTTGGAATACCAAAACTGATTTTTGATTAAATTTATTTTTAAACATATCATCAGGTAATTCTACAATGGCTTTTAAATATACTTTTTTGGTGAGCCAAGGCATAAAATCTGCACCAATCTTACCAGATAAAATTGACTTAGGAACTACTAAGAATGAATAACCTCCTGGCTTTAAATTCTTAATAATTTGTTCAATTAACAACAAGTGTGCAAAAGAGTGACCCTTTTCTGCTCTATTTTCAAAGTTTTTAGCATTCTCATCAATTGGATAATAACCCACTGGTAGATCACTTACAATTGCATCAGCATTTGGACACATCCATGGCATTAATGCATCTTGGCAATACAATTCAATATCAATATCATTTAAATGAGCTGCCACATCAGCTAAGTTCAACATTTCTTCGTCATTATCAATTCCAACAAGTTTATATTGATCCTTAGAATGGTTAAGTGCCTTGAGCTGTGAAATAACTGAGAAAAGTAAAATACCTGTGCCCACAGTTGGATCAACAATCTGCATTTTCTTATCACTAAGCAATTTGTGCATCAACATAGCAACCACAGTTGAAATTGCTGGTGGAGTTGGCATTTGATTTACTTCACGGCCATCATCATTGATCGCCTTTAAGGTTAGAAAAGTAAATACTTGCGCTTTTTCCTTTTGACTAATACTGTCATAATTAAGAGCTTGGTACTTTTTACTTAATTCTGCAACGGTCTTTTCATCAGGTGCACCATTTTCAACTTTGATTTTTCCTTGCTCTAAGTTATCAAAAGTTTCTACTAATGCTTCTGTGAATGAAACATTCAATGCATTTTGTAAAGTTTGTACGCAATCTAAA
>OOAW01001308.1_pt1 | contig 11804 bp, 10 predicted proteins | sample 1671861 | NCBI WGS metagenome assembly OOAW01 (sample SAMN06348200, study PRJEB24527) | human gut metagenome | reverse complement strand
ACGAGGATGCCGGAGCCGAACTCCGGCTAGATCACTGAAAAACGCAAAATCTCAGTTCTTAACGATTGCCCAGCCTGTCAAAATGACAATAGCGGCAGCGAGCCAAAGTGAAATCGCTTGCATTTGGGACCCTTGGGAAGTTAATGAAATATTTTCTAACAATTATAGATGCAAAAACACGGGATATTTAACCGTGCAGTTCCAAGAATGTCGGCCGCTATCGAGTCTTTTGTTCTGAGGAAGAAGCGGCTTTCTCCGCCTTTTTGGTGTAGACGGTAGCGATCATCCCGGCAGCGGCGACAATGGTCATACCGATAAGAGAGAGCATGTCGGGAATATTTTTAAAGAAGAAGACGCCGATGAGTTCTGAGAAGGGGATCGCAGAAAATCCCAGACAGGAAACCAGAAGCATATTTCCGCCGATCCAGGCTCGGGTGCTGGCGAGCATTCCTCCTGTGGCAAGTAGGCACATCAGAAAGGCGGCAATGGCGGCACGAGTATTGGGCATGTGGAATCCGTCTTCAAAAAAGAGGATACCCAGCAGCGCACCCACTGTGCAGAAAAGAGAATAATAAAAGACGACGCGCCAGGACGGTTCGTGCACGCGGCCTAAAAATCTGATTTGCCAATATCCGAACAAATCAATGAAGGCGACAAAGAGGCATAAAAGTGCCGAGACCGCATCCCCGCTCAGGAAAGACGGACGCATAACGACCACAATGCCGACAAAGCCGAGAAGAATAGAGCCGATCAGGGGCCATTCGGGCTGTTCTTTCTTCCAGAGCGCCAGCAAAATAAAATTCAGTGCTAAAAAGAGCGGCGTTGAATACGTCAGCGTGATGTTGGTGCCGAGCGGCAGCATCCCTAACGTAAAGAACCAAATAGCTACCGAAGCAAAACCCAGAACATCTCGTCGAAGATGCAGTATCGGATATTGGGTCTTTAACGTTTCTCCTCTCAGAGAGACGGTAATAAAGACGAAGAGAGTCGTGAAAAGAGAGCGGTAGAAAACCAGCTCCAGCGGTCCGAAAACATCATTGCAGTACTTCACACAAGCGGCCATCATGGAAAAGAAGGCCGCGGCGGCTAAGGACCAAAGCGATTGCGCAAACATGTTGTGAAGTAAGGTATTGAGCAGATGCGAATCGAGGAGCTTGAAAGCTCCTCGGATCAGGTTACATCTTAATTAATTTTTGGTCTTCAAAACGTCATCGATGGCAGTAATGACTTCATCGACTTCCGGCCAGCGGCCTTTACGGCCCACAATAACGTTCTTCTCGTTCCAGGGACTGGTGCGGTCGGTGTCCGTAACACCGACAATAGTGACCTGAGGGGCACCCACGGCGGCAGCGATATGGCTTACGCCGGAGTCGTTTGCGATGACAATAGCTGCTTTTTCGCAAAGTGCGGCGAAGTTGCCGAGACTTGTCGGCTCATAGATGGTTGCGTCCGGACAAGCAGCTTTAGCCGCTTCGGCTTCATCGGCAGCCGGGAAGACGACCGGTTCGATGCCTCTGTCGCGAAGCGGCTTGCAGAGTTCATTGAAGTGGCGCCAGTATTTTTCTTTGCCTTCGTGACGGCCTTTGGCGATCGGTGCAAGGATGGCGTAGCGTTTAGGCAAGCCGATTTTTGCGGCTAGGTTGCGGGCGCCGGCTTCATTGCGTGCAGCCAGCTTCATGTTGATGCGCTTAGTGAGCTTGGTATATGGCGGTTTGATGCCCATGGCTTTGAGCGCTTCGTAGGCAACGTACCAGAAGCGTTCGACTTCGTGCATTCTCGGAGGCTCCGGAATGGCATGCTCTAACAGAATGGAACGTCCGTCAGTGGCTAAACCGGTGCTTTGGATGCCTGCGCTCTTAAAAAGAAGTGCGGACCCGAAGGAGTTCGGCATCAGGATACCGCGGGGATTTTTTACAGAAGCAGCTAAATCCCGAATGCGTTTAATGTCGTCTAACAAATTTCCTTCAATCGGGTCGAAGCGGCGGTTGGTGCCCTCGAATAACTCTCCGACGAAAGGCTTGCCGATAAGGTAAAGCTTAAATCCGGCGGCCTCTAGAAGGTTTAAGGCCGGCATAGTCATGACGGCGTCACCGACATGATTAGGTAACCTGACGAATAGTGTTGCCATAAAAACTGTTTCAAAGATATATGTGTTTGCCTAGTCTAACGCCTGCCGACTCGTTAAACTACCTGCACCTAAGCTAACGAGGATAGAGTTGAAATCCGTTAAGATCAAAAAAGAACCTTTAATGAGGCTCTTTGCCTACTTACCGCCTTACAAGTTCTACATCTTTCTCGCGTTGATCGCCATGGTCGCCGCGGCTGCCGGCTCATCCCTGATGGCATTGCTGATGGGCAAGCTCACTGATTTAGGTTTCTATCAAAAAAACGGTCTGGTGGCAATTTGGGCTCCGATTGCTTTGATCGGCATCTCTGTTCTTCACGGAGGCGGCCAGTTCTGTTCTTCTTATCTACTTCAAAAAGTTTCTCAGGAAATCCTGGTCAAACTCCGTTCTTTGATGTTTGACCACATGATTCGCTGGCCCGAAGAAGTTGTCCAAAGCCAGGAATCGGGCCGCGTCGTTTCTCGTTTCGTGAACGAAGCCTCCCAAGCCTTATCAGGCGCATCTCAGGTGCTAACCGTCCTGGTGCGGGACTCTCTGCAGGTGATGGCGCTCCTTTGCGTGCTCTTTTGGCATAACTGGCAGTTGACTTTGGTGACTTTTATTGTTGCGCCGATCCTGATTTTTATTCTGAGGACCGTGAGCAAGAGACTCAAACAGCTGACCTCTGACAGTCAGGTCACCTTCGGCCAGATCTTAAGTCAGCTCAATGAAACTTACCGTTCCGAACGGTTGATCAAGGTTTATAACGCCTATAAATTTGAGGAGGAGCGTTTCGGACATGTGAACCGCCGATTGAAAGGTTTGACGATGCGTCAGCAGATCGTCAAAGGTCTCGGTACCCCGGCGACTCAATTGGTCAGTATCTGCGGTGTGGCGATTGTCGTCTGTGTGGCTTTGCTTCAGGCTCAAAGAGGTCAGCTCTCTTTGGCAGAGTTTGTAACCTACATTTCTGCGATGCTTTTGATGATGCCCGCTATACGTAAACTGGCCAGTCTTAACGGTACGATTGCCAGCATGGGGGCTGCTGCGGAAAGTCTTTTTGAGATGATTGATATTCCGCTTGAAAAAGATCCTGGTTCAAAAGATATCGAGCGCGTAAAAGGCAATGTTGAATTCAAGAACGTTTGGTACAAATATCCTAATGCACTTGAGCCGTCACTGAAAGATTTCACACTGAAAGCCGAAGCCGGAAAGATGATTGCGTTTGTGGGTGCTTCCGGCGCCGGTAAGAGCACTATCATCAATATGATTCCGCGCTTCATGGTGCCGACAAAAGGCGAGATTTTGTTCGATGGAACTCCTCAGAACGAAATGACGCTGGAGAGTATCCGCCGTCAGGTAGCGATCGTAACTCAGGAAGTGATGCTGTTTGACGACACGATTGCTGCCAATATTGCCTTCGGAGCCGGCCGTCCCGTGACGGAGGAAGAAATCATGCAGGCAGCTGAAGCCGCTTATCTCAAGCCTTTGATCGACTCTCTTCCGGAAGGGCTTCAAACTCGAATTGGCGAGGGTGGGTCAAAACTTTCCGGCGGTCAACGTCAGCGTGTCTCTATTGCGCGGGCTCTTCTGAAGAACGCCCCGATACTGCTTCTCGATGAAGCGACAAGCGCTTTGGATACAGAAAGTGAGAAATATATTCAGGCTTCCTTGGACAAGCTGAGAGAGGGACGCACGAGTTTTGTCGTTGCGCACCGTCTTTCTACCATCGTTGACGCGGATATGATCGTTGTAATGGATCAAGGGGCGATTGTTGAGGCAGGAACTCATTTCGAGCTCCTGGAAAATGATGGTCCTTATGCTCGTCTCTATAAGATCCAATTTAGTTACCAGAAGTCCGAAAAGTCTGAGACGCAGAAGGTTTAACAGAAAAAAGCGTTCTAAAAACGCCTACATCAAAAATAACAAATAGCACAATACGGAATTAAATTTCGTATCGTGCTATTTTCTTTCATTCTTTTGAAATTTTTAATTCGTCTCGCGAAGAATAAACAAATTTTTATGCTTAAATAAACCTGTTTCGCTTTGAGCTTTACTGCTCGATAACTCAAATACATAGGAGTATCAATGGAAGCACCACTGCAAATGGGTTCCTTCTCGAGACAGTCGAAAACGATTGCTCTTTTTGCAGCCCCTGTTTTAGCCCTGCTTTTATATTGGGTTCTTCCGGACGCGTATGTTAACGGTGCCGGAGCTTCAGTCCCCGTCTCCCATGCCGCAAAGGCCTGCTTAGCCATTTTGTTATGGATGGCGCTTTGGTGGTTTACGGAAACCGTGCCGATCGCCGTGACGGCGCTTCTCCCGATTATTCTCTATCCTCTTTGTGACGTTACAACGCTGGCTAAAACGCTAACGCCTTATGCTTCGGACACAATTTATCTGTTCTTAGGAGGTTTCCTGTTAGCTGCCGGTATTCAGCGCTGGGGTCTAGATAAACGTATTGCTCTAAAGACAATGCAGATTGTCGGCACATCTCCCGGCGCAATCATTGCCGGCGTAATGATCGCAACGGGCTTCATTTCTATGTGGGTGTCGAATACGGCAACCGCCGCCATGATGGTTCCGATCGCGATTGCCGTCATGTCCGTAGTTCGTCAGAACTCGGACTCCCCGACTATTACCAAGGGCGAAAGAAATTTCGGTGTCTGTATCCTGTTAGCCGTTGCTTACGGAGCTTCTATCGGCGGCATGGGAACCATCATCGGTTCGCCTCCTAACGGTATCTTCGTTCGTTTTGTCCAACAGACATACGGAGTTGATGTTTCCATCGTTCAGTGGATGAAGGTCGGTATGCCGGTGGTCCTTCTCCTTATGCCGCTCTCCTGGCTCCTCTTAACGAAAGTTCTTTTTAGAGAGCAAATCCAGAAAATTGCCGGCGGCCGAGAATGGATCCGTCAGGAATTGAAGAACATCGGTAAACCGACTCGCGGAGAAATCTCAGTTCTGATCGTCTTCATCTGCGCAGTGGTTCTCTGGTGTTTCGGTTCTCAGATTCGCTCTTTCACCTTAGAAAATGGTGTTCGTCCTTTCAGAATGGTTAGCGATGCCGTAATTGCAATGGCTGCCGGTGTGTCTCTCTTCTGTATTCCGGTTAATTTTTCCCGCGGTGAAAGAGCGCTTGATTGGAAGCACTGCGACAATATTCCCTGGGATGTACTCCTGCTCTTCGGCGGCGGCCTTTCCATGGCAGCTTGTATCCAGGCGACTGGCGCTGCCAACCTCATCGCGGCTCAGGCAACATCCTTCGTTGGTCTGCCGCCGGTGCTAGTGATCTTGGGGGTCGCAACTTTAGTGATCTTCGCGACGGAATTTACTTCGAACACAGCTTTGGCTGCTACGATGCTCCCGCTTCTGGCTGCGGCTGCACCCGTTCTCGGTATTCCGACGGAACAAGTGCTCTTAGTGACGACCATCGGTGCTTCGGCTGCCTTTATGATGCCGGTCGCGACACCGCCGAATGCGATTATTTTCGGTACCGGCCGCATCCAAATCGGTGAAATGATTAAGGCTGGTTTTTGGCTGAACGTTATTTCTATTATCGTGATTGCGGGTGTTTGCATGGCTCTGGGTGACGTTCTCCAGCTGCCGATGCCAAAATAAAAATTATCCGGCACCTCTGAGAGGCGCCGGATCGATGAAAAAATGGCCTGAGTGATTCTGTCGTTCAGGCCTTAACTTATTTACGGACTGGAAAAAACTTTTCTATGTCGGCCCAGAAAATTTCACAGGGTTTAGAAAGATTACGGTTTTTCTTACGAACAGCTACGTGCGACGTTGTTCTTTCAGGTGCGATGGGGAGAAAGCGAAGGTTAGGTTTAGGACGGTTTGTGAAGCTGCCTTCAATACATAGGAGCGCACCGATTCCTTTTTCAACCATTGTTAAAGCATTGGATGCGAGATTGTGATAGGCCGCAACTTTGAACTTACTCTCCGGAACCTTGAACCAACTGCTGATCTCAGAAAGGACGATATAGCGTCGGGGCAGAATCAAAGTTCGTTCAATAATTTCCTCGTAACTCAACGTCTTTTTCTTAGCCGGTACTTCTTCATTGCGGACCACCAGCCCCCACTTTTCAATGACGTCGATGGGAATTTTGGTGTACTTCGCGCTTTCAACCGGTTCAATGAGTATTGCCATATCAAGTTTGTTTTCATCGACATAGCGTTTTAAGTCGTCGCCGTCAGCAGAATAGACTTCAAATTGAACGCGGGGGTACCTTTTGTTGAATTGAACAACTGCGTCGGCAAAGTAATCCATGATTCGACTTTCAACAATTCCTACGCGAACGACGCCGTGGACAACGTCTCCGTTTTCTGATAACTCCGCTTTTGCCTGTTTTGCCAGATCTAATATTTCTTGAGCTCGCAACAAAAAGAGGTATCCGTTTTCAGTAAGCGACAAACTGCGAGTGCTTCTAATCAGCAGCTTACAGCCAAGCTCTTGTTCCAATTCCTGAATTTGACGGGTCAGGGCGGGCTGAGAAATATACAAAGCTTCAGCGGCCCGCGTGATGTTTCCCAATCTGCAGACCGTGACAAAAGACATCAATACTCTTAGATCCATGAGATTATCTATTTATGTATTAATTGCATTAAATATGATTTTAAATAAGTATTGGAAATAAGTGCGCAAAATTTCTAAAATTCTTGCCTATAAAGAGTAAATGCCGGAAAAAGGAAAAAGCGGCTCCGGAAGTATCTGACTCCAAGATTGCGCAACAAGATTTTCAAGAGAAGACCAGACTATTTGTTTCTAGGCACAAGTGGACTCTAGCTCTGACTCTCAGTCAGTATCAATGCACGGCTGAAACTTCTGATTCTCGCTAATGCTCTATGCGAATTGAAGTTCTAATTTGAAGAACAAGTTTTGGAATATGTTACTAAAAAGGGGGTAAAAAATGATTTTGAACAGAAGAAACCTATTACTGTCAGCCACTGTTGGTGCAGCAGGGGCAGTTATGACAAATATCGTTAGTGCGAAAGAAAGAAATCTGGACCCGGATATGGACGCCATCATCGCAAGGATGATGAACGTCACTAAGCGCGGAGCAACATTGTCTACGAATCAAAAATATTTTGTTTTATTAGCCACATGTGCGGCTCAGGGGCTCTCGGAAGAGGCTGAGGATGTCACGGATGCGGCTTTGAAAGCAGGCGTTGAACCGATTGCGATTAAGGAAGCGGTCTATCAGACCGCGCCATACGTTGGTATTGGCAGAGTTAAAGAAGCTTTAGAAGGTGTTAACGAAGCTCTTAAAGAGGCCGGTATCCGTCTTCCGTTAGCCTCTCAGACTACCGTCAATGATCAAAATCGTTTGGCCAAAGGCATTGAAGTTCAGACAGCGATTTTTGGTGACGCGATTACTCAGATGCACAAGAACACGATCGAGGGGATGAAGCCGCTCATGATTGATGACTTGTCCGGATATTGCTTCGGCGATTTCTATACACGCACCGGAATGTCTGTAAAGGATCGCGAGTTGGTTGTGTTTGCCGCGATTGCAGCCCTTGGCGGATGCGAAGCTCAGCTCAAGGCGCATGCGGGAGCGAACCTTAAAAAAGGCGCGACAAAACAGAACTTGGTTGATGCGCTTCAAGTCGCCGTTCCGCTGAACGGTTTCCCGAGGACATTGAATGCGGTTGCAGTAGTTAACAGCATCGCTTAATAGTAAGTACGTCCAACGATAAGCCTCCGAAGCTTTTTAGCCGGAGGTTTTATTTTTACTGTCGGTGTACCGCCGCTTCAACGCTGACGTCAAAATGAGTAATACGAATTCAAAAATTATCTTACAAATGGATATTTGCGTTATGAATATGATAATTTAGAAAAAAGTATTACTTTTCCGATCACTCGAGTTCCCGGGTACTGGCGAACAGCCTCTGACTGAAGATTTTGAAGGACAAAAGACAGAGGGTTTATTTGCGGAAATTTTGACTTTCGGGCCGTGATAAAAGAAACGACCCTTAATCTAAGAGGATCACAATGCTGAGGAAGTTGGTTCTTGCGGTTTCTTTTTCTACTCTAGCGGCCTTTAGTAGTTCTGTGCTGGCTACAGCCTTTGAAGTTACAGATGTTGAGGGCAGAAAAGTCCGTTTTGAAGATCAGCCGAATACTTTTATCGTCGCTAACTACATTGTCAATTTCATGATGGTGGGCGCCGCTCCCAGCCTCGATAAAGTCGTTGCCCTGACAAAAGACGGTTGGGAAGACACACGGTATGGGGAATATCAAGTTTTCACGAAATCTTTTCCGAAGATGAAAGATCTTCCGAGTATCGGCGGGTACCACGATGACATTCTCAATGCTGAGAAGATCCTCAGCCTTCATCCCGATGTCCTTTTGATCGGAAGAACACAATACGCAGAAAACAGCCAGAGGATTAGCACGTTCGAAAAAGCCGGAATCAAGGTTATCGTCTTGGACTATCACGCGATGACGACGGCCAACCATACCTTAAGCACAGAGATCCTCGGCAAACTCTTGGGTCGCGAAAAGATCGCCGAGGCTCAGAACAAGACTTACAAAGAAGCGCTTGACCATGTTTACTCAACTATTGCCAAACTTCCGCAAGACCAGGTAGGTACGAAGGTCTATATGGAGACCGCTAGCAAGGGATTGGCTCGTTATGGCAACTCATACAATAAAGACGTGCTCTGGGGCGCGATCCTCAAAAACATCAAAGCAGCCAATCTCGCAGAAAACTCTCCTCAGCTGTATATGGCGCTCGATAAAGAGTATGTGATTTCTCAAAATCCTAAGGTTATTTTTATCGGCGGCAGCATTTGGCGCAATAAATCCGAAGGGGATCAAATGCGAATGGGCTTTACCGTTCCGGAATCCCAGGCTCAGGAAAGATTGGTCAATTTTACAAAGCGCCCCGGCTGGAACATGCTCGACGCCGTCAAAGAGAATCGAGTCTACGGTGTAGACCACGGCAGTTTGAGAAACATGGCTGACTACACCTTCACGCAGTACATGGCCAAGGTTCTTTATCCGGAAGCTTTTAAAGATATTGATCCCGTCGGCAACTTGAACAACTATTACAAAACCTATTTGCCTGAGCTTAAGTACGACGGCACCTTCATGATCCATTTGGATCAGAAATGAGTTCGGAAGATTTCATCGTTCGCCAGTATCGAAACAGGATCCGCAAAAAGATCCTGTCTACGATGCTGGTCGGTTTGATATTGAGTGTCTTGGTGATACTAGACATTCAGATCGGTTCTTCGTCTATCGCCTTGAAGGATCTGGTTGATGCGGTTCTCAAGGGACCTGAGGGAGGGTCGTCCGCTTCTTTTATTGTTTGGGAAATCCGCCTGCCCATGACGTTTACATGCCTTTTTGTAGGCGCGTCCTTAAGTCTTGCGGGACTTTTGATTCAAACGATCACGAACAATCCTCTGGCCAGCCCTTACACGCTGGGTGTGACGGCAGGAGCGAGCTTCGGCGCAGCAATTGCCATTACGACCGGGTTTGCTGTGTTCGGGCAGATCTGGCTCGGCGTCTCACTGGCAGCACTTGTCATGGCGCTGATGGTGTCGGCCTTCATTTTCTATCTCGGAAGTAAGCGCTCGCTTACAGCAACGACGCTTATTCTCGTGGGCGTTATTATGAATTTCTTCTTTCAGGCACTTCAGCAGTATCTGCAGTATCGGGCCTCTCCGGAAATCGCGCAAATTATCTCCGGGTGGACCTTCGGAAACTTGCAGCGCTCCTCTTGGATCAGCACGGGCGTTTCTTCGGCGTGCTGGACGATCGTACTTCTGATTTCTTTTTGTTATTCATGGAAACTCACCGCGCTTAGCGACGGAACCGAGCGTGCTCGAGGTCTCGGCATCAACACGGACCAATTAAGGATGTTTGTCTTTACAGTGAGCTCCGTTCTGGTCGCATCTGCCGTGGCATTTATCGGTACGGTTGCGTTTGTGGGTTTGATCTCGCCACACTGCGCCAAACTGCTTTTGGGGGATGACCAAAGATTTCTAATCATCGGGTCCTCCATGGTCGGAAGTGCCCTCATGCTTGCCGCGTCGATCATTTCTAAACTTATGTCTGAAGGCGCAACGCTTCCCGTAGGAATAGTGACTTCCATTGTCGGGGTACCGTTCTTATTTTTCCTGCTGCTGCGGTCTCGGGAGTAGATATGCTGGAACTGAAGATCGACGGTTTATCCTGCTCTATTAAGAACAAAGAAATTCTTAAGGACATCTCGGTGTCCTTTCAGCAGGGCGAAATGGCCGCCGTGTTGGGCCGAAACGGCGCCGGGAAGACAACGTTTATTCGCTGCATCGCGGATTTGATTCCTCATCAAGGCGGAATTGTTTTGGAAGAGGCCGGCAGGAAGCTGGATCGCTCTTCACTTGCGTATTTGCCGCAGCTCGAAAAAATTACGTCTTCACTGACGACATTTGAAACCATCCTTCTCGGATTGACCAAAACCTTAAGCTGGAAAGTCTCGGAGGAACAGCTTGCAAAAGTCTCCCAAGTTATTCGGGAACTGAAACTGGACGCCTTTGCCAATACGCCGGTACGGAGCCTAAGCGGAGGACAAAAACAGCTCGTTTTCTTAGCGCAGTCATTTGTGTCCGAGCCGAGGCTGCTTTTACTTGACGAGCCGACAAGTGCACTGGATGTTCGCCATCAGCTCGTCGTGATGGAGACAGTGCATCGTTACTGTAAAAAGAGAAACGCGATCGCTCTATACGTGATCCATGACCTAATGCTGGCCTCCCGTTTTAGCGATGCTGTACTGTTTCTTCATAACGGTGCGGCGCATGCTTTCGATACACCCGAAGCCGTGCTCAACTCGGAGACGATCGATCCGATTTATCAGATTGAAAGTCTTATTGAGAAGAACAGCAGGGGACTCACGACGATGACCCCGATAAAACCTTTGTAGATTGACATGAACAATTTAGAAAAAATCAGAGAGTATTGGAACACCCGTTCGGAAGGCTATCTCCAGCAGATCGAAAAGGAAAGAGAAGAGCACAAAGATGAGTTCTACAAGGAGTATTTCCGACGGATCCCTCAAGGTTCTTTAGTGTTGGATATCGGGTGCGGTCCCGGATTCTTTACGCTTCTCTTGGCCTCTCTCGGCATGAACGTGACCGCCGCCGATTACTCCGAAGGAATGCTGGAAAAAGCAAAAGATTTGCTTAATCGAAACGGCTATCACGATGTCGAATTCTGCCGAGCTGACGCACAGCATCTCCCGTTTGCGGATGCTTCTTTTGATGCGGTGGTCAGCAGAAACCTTGTATGGAATCTTGAAGATCCGGAAGCGGCTTATAAAGAATGGCTGAGAGTTCTTAAACCGGGCGGAAAGCTTTTCGTTTTTGACGGCAATCACTACTGCTATTTGTATAACGCGGAATATGCCTCTATCCAGCCGAAGGTTGACGCTTCTAGTAATCACGTCCTCCTCGGCATCAAAACGAACGTTATCGATGACATCGCGCGCGATCTGCCTCTAAGCAGACAAGTTCGTCCTCAGTGGGACGAAGAAGTTCTCGGCCGATTAAAAGCTTGCGCAGTCAAGAGTGAAGTCCTCCTATGGGAGGGAGAAAAGAAGCGGCTTCCTGTGCGTTTTGCGGTCACAGCAGTTAAGTAGCACACCAGATTCGACGCACGATATTAATAAAAAATCTGAATAATATCTGCGAAAATTTCTGATA
>OOAW01001290.1_pt1 | contig 11996 bp, 8 predicted proteins | sample 1671861 | NCBI WGS metagenome assembly OOAW01 (sample SAMN06348200, study PRJEB24527) | human gut metagenome | reverse complement strand
ACATCCTCAACGCGAAATCCACCCGCCCCCGCGGGTCCCGCCTGCACGAATACCGGGACCTGGCCGGCGAACTCAAGCAGACCATGCGACAGCTCAAGGACAAGGAGGAGGACCTGTGAGGAACATGAACCTGACGCCCCGCCCGCGCGACCTGACCGCGCTGCTCAACAGCGACCGGACGGATACCGCGATACCGGAACCGGTAGATACCGAAAAAACCGAATACCGCAATACCAAATACCGAAAAAACGAAAAACCGGAATCCGGGGAGGGCTGGGTGAAGACCAGCGTGAGCCTTCGCGCCTCGACCCGACGCCGGCTCAAGACCTGGGCCGCCGCGCACGACATGCGCATCCAGGAGGTATTGGAGGACGCTCTGGACTCGTACCTGTCCTGACCCATCGATCCCCGTGACGATCCCCGCCACGGGGATTCACGTTTCCGGGTCAGATAGCGGCGGCGTGCCGCGAATATCGATGGCATCATCGCCGCTTTCGCCGACCATCCGGCTGGTTTCGAGGGTTTCTGCGCGGACATGTTCCGTTCGCTCGGATACACGACCGAGGTGACTCCTGCCTCCAGGGACGGTGGATACGACATCCTGCTGCGGGGCCGGGACGGCGTCATGTCCATCGTTGAATGCAAATGCTATGCACACGGCGCGACCGCGTAAAATCGATCCAGAGAAGAGATATTAAAGGGGGTTGGCTATGGACATGAGCAATCCGCTGACTGTAGTCGGAATCGTGTTGACGGCGTTCATCGTGTTGATGGTCCTGAGCGTGGTTCTGGAGTTCCTGTCGCATCCGATACGTTTCCTGGCAAAGATCGTGCTGAAGATCGCGGGCATACTGTTCGTGATACTCGCGATGTTCCAGATCGCCGATCTCATCAACAACAAGGGCGTGAAGTGGGACGCCGTGGCAGTCATGGTCGGCTGCGCCCTGGTCGGCGCACTGTGCGAGTGGCTGATTGTGCGTCCGAGCATGCTCGAACGCCGCGCCATGGAACGAGAGGCCATCGAGAGAAGGCAGAACGCCGAGCATGAGAAATGGAAGCGGTATCAGGATGAGCGGCACGACTGGGAATGGGAGCGCGACCGCACGATATGGAAAGACGGAAACGAGGAATGAGATGAACGAAAAGAACGCTGCGTCGGAGCCGGGGGAGAGGTCCTGTCTCTCGCGCACGGGCGTGATCCTCGAGATTGAGGAGCGCGAATACCGTCGACGTATTAACCGTCGATCCGAATTGTGACGGGAAGTATTTCTATCCAATCGGCTGATTCTTTCGTTTTCTTTCTGATCCCCGTAATGGCTTCTCCGGTACGGGGATTTTTTCTATGTCCAAACTGATGCTTGCGGACTGGGACACCGATTGGAGGGTCCTGTCCTCGGGTTTCCGCCGATGTCCAAACCGGGGTGTGTCGGAAGCGTGTTTCATGGGAGTTGTATGCCCGGAAGGGATCCGGGCGCTTGAAAGGAATTCCTATGAAGCAGAGGAAATGGTTGAGCCGGATGGCCGCGACGGCGGCCGCCATGGCGACCCTGTTGACCGGCGGCGTCGTCGCCGGCACCGCGTTGGCCGCCGACACCGACGAGCCCGGCCTGACGGCATCGAAGACGGTGACCGCGACTGACAAGCCGAACGTGTTCGACGTGAACCTGTCGGCCACGGGCCGTGACTACGCGAAGAACAGGGAACATGCCCTGTTCGTTCTGGATCGCACCGGTTCGGTGGGCCAGGCTGAGTATGACGAGATCGCGAACGCTGTGCGTTCCCTGGGCAGGCGTCTGATGGCGACGGGCCAGGTGCAGGTGAGCGTGGTCCTGTTCGCCGGCGGCGCGGGGGAGGAGAATTCGGTCTGGTACGACGGGTACGAGAACATGGTGACGCACAGCACCAACCCGGCGGACCTGGACAGGATCATGGTGCCCGTCTCTACTACTACTACTACTACTCATAACGGCGTCTTCTATGGCTCCGAGTATGGCACGAACTGGGAGGCCGCGTTCGACGGTGCGTCGAACGTGATGGCGCATGAGCAGCTGCCCACGGACGTGTTCTTCTTCAGCGACGGACACCCCAACACATGGGCTGGCGCGGATGGCTACAAAGAAGAAGAAGAAGAAGCCTATTCCCGCGCGCTGTCCCGCGCGAGGGAGTTCGCCGCCTCGTACGGCGACCACATTCAGAACTTCACATCGATCGGTTTGCAGCGCGACGGCCAGGACCTGTCGAAGCTGGAGCATCTGAGCAAGGACGTGTTCGGCGCGAAGGCGAAGACCGAATTCTCCTCCACCGGCGACCAGGTCTCCGAGGACCTGGAATCCAACGTCGAAAATGAGCTGATGACCGGCGGTTTCGCCAAGGGCGTGACCCTGACCGACCAGCTGAGCGGCAACGTCAAACCGGTCTCCACCGATACGAAGGGCCGTCCCGGCCTGAGCGTGGGCGTGAGCACGGACGGCGGCAAGGCGACGACCCTCGTTGAGGGCAAGGACTACGAGTACACGTACGCGAACAACCGCATCAGCGTGAGACTGCTGAACCAGCTGAAGGGCTCCCAGACCGTCACGGTCACGATCCCCGTCAAACCCACTGACAAGGTCCTCCAGCAGGCCGTCGCCGGACAGCCCGGCCCCGACACGGGAGACCCGGGCACCGGCAGCCTGTCCGCTGGCAAGCACGGCTGGTATTCCAACACCGGAACCAACACCGTCACCCACACCAGCCCAAACACTGGCGCGACCGGCACAAGCACCCTGCCCAAGCCCGTCATCCCCGTCCAGGTCGCCAGACTCCAATACGACAAGAATGCCGAGACCGCGACCGGCGATATGGGCAAGGACGCGGTAACCGCGCCCGCCGGCAGCGAGCAGGCCATCGCCGCGAACAAGTTCGCCAACGCCAACTACACCTTCCAGGGCTGGAACACCCAGGCCGACGGCAAGGGCAAGACCTACCAGAAGGGCGACAAGCTGACCCTGCCGGCCGGCACCACCGTCCTGTACTCGCAATGGAAGCGGATCCCCGGCACCCTGACCTGGGTGAAGACCGACAAGGATTCCGGCGAGGTCCTCGCGGGCAGCGAATGGACCCTCACCCCGAAGGACGGCCAGCCGACCGCCATCACCGACAACGGCGAACTCGACCAGGCAGGGGAGGACGGCGCGTTCAAGCTCACCGGCCTCGACTGGGGCGAATACGAGCTCATGGAGACCAAGGCCCCCGAAGGCCACGACCCCATCAGCGCGCCGATCACCGTCACCATCGACGCGAAGCACACCACCGTGAACATCGGCGACGTGAGCAACGCGAAGACCCCCGCCAAGGTCACCTACGACCCCAACGGCGGAGAGGGCCAGACCCCAGGCTACGACGGCCACGTGGGCGACACTCCCGAAGCCTCCGAGAACAAGTTCACCAACAAGGACGAGTGCAAGGAGTTCGCCGGCTGGAACACCCAGAAGGACGGCAAGGGCAAGACCTACCAGAAGGGCGACCAACTCGACCCGCTCACCGGCACCACCATCCTGTACGCGCAGTGGAAGACCAAGGACGGCTGTCCAGCCGCCCCCGCCGCGTTGCAGGAGCTCGGCAAGACCGGCGCGGGCATCACGCCGATCGCCATCGGCATGGCCGCGGCCACCCTGCTGGGCGCATGCCTGATGATCCTGCGCCGGCAGCGCCACGCACGCCACGCCTGACATAGGCCGATTGACGAAAGAGCGGGGCCGGCCGGCCATGTGAACCGCGGCCGGGCCCCGCTCTTTCCCTTTCCCACCGAATCTTTAAAGGAAGAAATCCAGATGAAGAATCCACATAGTCTCGAAAAACCCGCCGCGACGCTGATCGCCGCGGCCACGCTGCTGGCGGGCATGGGCCTGCCCCCGGCCGCCCTCGCCGCGGATGGATCCGCCTCCGCCCCATCCTCATCCGCATCCGGCAACGGCGCGGATGACAAGGACCAGACAAACGCCGGTGACACCACCACCTGGACGCTGATGGGCGCCGTCCTCACGGCCGACGACAAGGGCACGCTCACCCTGCCCGACGGACAGTCCCTGCCCACGTTCGACAAGCGCCCCGACAATGCCAGCGTGCAGGGATCCGACGGCACCACCATCCCGCTGACCCTCGCCGACGCGGCCGAGGAGCATCCCAACCTCGGCGTGACCACGGGAACCGGCATCCTGACCGCCGAAGCGAAGGACGGCCACCCCGCCGTCCACGTGCCCGCCACCTGGACCACGGGCACGGCGACCACGCTGAGCGACGGCACCCCGTTCACCCTGAAGGACGGCGCATGGGAGGCATCCTACGGGCGCACGCTCACCCTGAAGGACGACAACGAGCCGCCAGTGAGGAACATCGGCCTGTCCGACGGGTCCAAACACGAGATCACCTGGGGCGAACCCACATTGCATGACGGCAAGGTCGTGCGCGAGGGCACCGCCTCCGGCGAGATCCAGGGCCAGAAATGGCAGGCCACCCTGACCGCCGGACGCGACACCGACCACACGGGCCTCACGCAGGCCGTCGCCGCGGCCCGCCAGGCATACGACCAGGGTGCCGGCGAATACACCGCCGCGAGCCTCGAGAACCTGGCCGACGCGATAGAACAGGCCGACGAGCTCGACCGGACCGGCGCGACCGACGAGGCCATGGACGCGATGCGCGACCGGCTCGCCGAAGCCGTCGGCAACCTGGACACGATCACCTGGAAGACGGACGGCACGACGCTCTCCCACGAGAAGGGCCAGGGCTACGACGGCAAGGCCCCGGACACGGCCGACGCCGCGCCCGGCGACACCGTGGCGCTGGCCTCGAACGACCCGACCTTGGGCAAACTCGGATCCATCACCATCGGCCGCGTCCAGAATGACGATCCGGCCACGCTGACGGACGAGGACCTGGGCGTGGCCCGCGCCACCGGCACCGCCCACTACGAGGGGGTCACGCCGAACGGGAACCGCCCGGCCACCTGGAGCCAGGACTACTCGTACACGCTCGGCAAACGCGTCGAGGCCACCGGCCCCGACGGCCACGACATCGGATTCATCGCCGGCAGCGGCTATCTGTCCGCCACCGTCACCGCAAGCCTCGACCAGGCGAACCAACCCAAGGACGCCGACGTGACCATCGACGGCCGGAAAGCGCAGGTCACCTGGAGCGGCCAGGTCCACACCACCACGACCGACACCACCACCACGTACACCCGCCAGGGACGCGTCGAGGGCGACGTCAAGGTCGCGGGCACCGACCGGACCCAGCATTGGATCGTCTACGTCAGCGCCTCGCGCACCGAAGGCCACGTCGCCGGCCTGAGCCTGATCCAACGCAAGCCGGATGGCACCACCAGCCGACACGACATCAGCGGCTTCGACCCGTCGAGGCACGAATACGCGATCACCATGCCCGCCGACGCCGTCGCCGACCAGTACACCCTCGGCCACACCAGCGCCGCCGGCGACAAGGCCGACGTCAGCGAGGGCGACCCCGTCGCCCCGACCCTCGGCGCGAACGCATCCCGCATCCTCAAGACCACCCTGAACGGCGTGACCTACACCGTGACCGTGGACTTCGAGAAGGCCAAGCCCACGCCCTCCAACCCGCACGCACGACTGAACGGCCTGTACGTGGACCTCACGGGCAAGGCGGGGAAGGGCGCGCTGATCGACGGCTGGGACCCGGACGTGCTCGACTACACCATCCGCATCGGCGCGAACGACCCCGGCGCGTACATCCTGCCCGAGGCCCCGTCCGGGGTGAGCGTCAAGGCCGGCGACGTGACCCGCGCCGGCTACGCCACCACCCAATACTGGACCACGCGCTCGGCCGACGGCCAGTCGCGCACGTACAGCGTGACCGTCGTCCGGGACCACGGGACGCCGACCGCCGAGGAGGCGTTCACGCCCGGAGCCGCCAAGGACACCGACGGGCAGACGCCCGCCGCAAGCCGCGACGACACCACGCTCGTGAGTCACGGCTACCTCCTGGACGGCGAATACCACGCCGTGAAAGCCACGGACTACACGATCCCCGAGGGCGGCACGTTCGCCTACGCGAGCAAGCAGGGCCAGATTGTGCAGGTCTCCGAATCAAAGGTCAGGGGCATGAGCTGGAGGTACACGCTCAACATCCTCGCCCCGGACGGCGTGACCCTCGCCAACCCCGCTCCCGCATTCACCGTCACCTACCTCACCCGCGCGACGCACGAGGCCGCCATCACGTCCATCATCGTGGACGGCAGGGCCATCGACGGCTTCGACCCGTCGAAGCACGAGTACACGGCGCAGGTCGACAACATCGACCACTGGACCGCATCCGCCGACTTCGACAAGTCGACCGGCATGGGCGTCACCATCCACAAGGACCACGACAAGGCCACCATCACCGCCACCAGCGCCGACGGCCTCACCAAGTCCACGTACACGCTCAAGGTCTCCGAGAAGCCCCTGACGCTCAACCGCGCCGGCATCGACGGCGCGACCGTGGAGGGACTCGCCAGCACGGGCGCGGACACGGCAAGCATGATCAGTGTCGTCGCCGTGCTCCTCGCCGCCGGCGTCGCATGCCTGGCGGCGGGCCTGACCCGCAGGCTGCACCGCGGCAAACGCGACGACGCCCCGTCCGACGACGGGACCGGCGTCCAGGACGCCGAATAGGCGGCCTCCCGTTCGCCGCAGGGGTCCCGGCCGACGCCCAACCGCGCCGGCCGGGACCCCTCGCTTTTGTCCAAACCCGGACGCGGGACACGGCCGTACCGTGGGCATGTCATCGGAAAACCTCTAGTCGAAAGGAACCATCATGTCCGAGACAATCACCCTCGCCGCGGGATCCAGCAGCGTGGTCACCAGCGCGTTGCAGCTGTTCAGCCAGTTCGCCATCATCGGCGGCGGCCTGTGGGCCGTGTGGGGCGTCATCACCCTCGCGGGCGGCCTGAAGGACCAGAACGGCCCCGCCACCCAGTCGGGCGTCTGGCAGGTCGTCGGCGGCGGCCTGATCATCGCCGCCGCGGCCCTGTTCTCCAACATCGCCCTGTAGACGGGAGGCCACGCATGGTCGATTTCATCGTCGGCATCCTCAACTCGATAGGGTCCGGCGTCGGCGACGACCTCGTGGCCGACCTGCTGAAGACCCCCGCCGAATACAACGCGGGCATGTACCAGCTGAGCCTGACCATCGCCCGCTCGGCCGTCAAGCCCATCGCCAGCACGATCCTCGCCATCCTGTGCGTCCTCGAACTCGCCAGGGTCAGCACCCGTGCCGACGGCGACCGCGAACTGGGCGTCAAGCTCGTCGCCATGGCGATGTTCAAGCTCGTGCTCGTGTTCACCGCCGCCCAGCACAGCGAGCTCATGCTCAAGGCCATCGACGAGATTGGCGAGGGCGTGATGGGCGGCATCCATTCGGCCGCCCCCACCACGGGATCCGCGTCGGGCCTCGGCCTGGGCGACAGCATGCGCGACGCCATCGACTCCGCCGGCACGTTCGGACAGATCCCGTGCCTGATCCTGCTGCTCATCCCGTTCCTCGTCTCCAAGGGCGCGACCATCGTCGTCACCGTCGTCATCCTCCTGCGCTTCGTGCAGATATACATGCTCACCGCGTTCAACCCGCTGCCGATCGCTTTCATCGCCCAGGAGGAGACCCGCCAGTGGGGCATCAACTACTTCAAACAGTACGCGTCTCTGGTGTTCCAATGCGCGACCCTGTATCTGGCGATCCTCATGTACCGCACGCTCGTGGGCGGCACGCTCAACCCGAGCAAGTTCAAGGACGGCGACAGCCTCTCCGGCTGGGTGATGGACAACTTCACCGGCCTGCTCCTGGCGAGCGTCATGCTCATCGGCATCGTCATGGCGGCCAATTCCGTCGCCAAGAAGCTCTTCGGCGGCGAATAAAGGAAAGGAACCATCATGGCGTTGCAGATGCCCGTCTACAGGGAGCTGACCACCATCGAAAGCAAGGTGTTCATGGGGATGAGCTGGCGGCAGTGCCTCGCCGCCGTCATCCTCGTCATCGTGTGCGGGGGAGGGTACGTCGGCCTGTGGCTCGGCCTGGGCGTCGACCCCAACCTCGCCATGTACCTGATCTTCCCGCCCGGCCTGCCCATCGCCGTATGGGGGTGGGTGAGGCCCAAGGGGCTCATGCCCGAGAAATACCTGAAATACATCCTGCGCCACTACACGCAGCGCGAGGTCTACCTGCTCGACGGACCGGGCAGGCCCTGCCGCGCCGGCGCGAAACCAACGATCAAGGAAAGGTGAGCAATTGTTCGGCAAGAAGAAGACCCGCGACCCGGCCGCGGCCGAGGCCAGGGCCAAGGAGCGCAGGAGGAAGGCGACGCACCTGCCGAAGGGCGTCAAACAGCTCATCGGCTACGACGCGATGCTGCGCAACGGGATCGCCAGCCTGGGCGACGGACGGTGGAGCGCCACCATCCTCTTCCAGGACATCAACTACCAGCTGAGCCCGGAATCCCATCAGATGGAGATCATCGACCGGTGGGCCAAGCTCATCAACAGCTTCGAGGCCGGGCAAAACGTGCAGATCGCCTCCTACACGCGCTCACGCGGCGTACGCGAGATCCTCGCCGACGTGATGATGGGCGAGACCGGCGACAGCCTCGACCACTACCGGCTCGACTACAACCGCCTCGCCCAAGGCAAACTCGAATCCGTCAGCCGCAACACCAGCACCGTCAAGACCCTGACCGTCACCGTCCGCGAAAGCGACGAGCAGGCCGCCGTCGCGACCCTCAACGCGTTGTGCAACAACCTCGTCAGCCAGATGCGCTCCATCGACGCATGCAAGGCCACCCGACTCGACCGCGAGCACCGGCTGCGCCTCATGGCCGAGGTGCTCCGGCCCGGCGAGGAGTTCCGGTTCGACGAACGCCGGTTCGAGCATCAGCCCGGCAAGCCCGACACCAAGGACCTCGTGTGCCCGTGGAGCATCGACGCGCGAAATCCCATCCAGCTGGACATCGAATCCCTGGACTCGAAATACCTGCACCGCACCATGTGGGTGTCCAGTCTGCCGCCGGAACTGTCCGACCAGCTGGTCAACGACCTGACCGGCCTGCGCGCCCGCGTCGACGTGAGCATCCACCTGGCGCCCATGGACCGCGGCGAAAGCATGACGCTCGTGCGCCGCAAGAACGCCGAGGTCAAGATGCAGATCATGGACCAGCGGCGCAAGAACCGCAAGCAGGGCCTCGACCCCGACGACCTTCCCGACGACCTCGCCGACCAGCAGGAACAGCTTGGCCAGCTGCGCGACGAGCTGCGCTCCACCAACCAGAGGCTCGTGGACTCGATCATCGTGATCGGCGTGTCCGCGGCAAGCCAGGAGGAGCTGGAGGTCGCGTGCAGGAACGTGAAGGCCAAGGTCAACGCGCAGTCCTGCACGGCCGAGAGCCTCAAGTTCATGCAGATGGAGGGACTGACGGCCGAGCTGCCGCTGGGCAACAACCCCCTGCCCATGAAGCGGACCCTGACCACGAACAGCGCGGCCATCCTCATCCCGTTCACCACGCAGGAGGTGTTCGAGCCGCACGGCCTGTTCTACGGGTCGAACGCCCGGAGCGGCAACCCGATCCTCGCGGACCGGCGCAGCCACATGAACTCCAACGGATTCGTGCTCGGCACGTCCGGCGGCGGCAAATCCTTCACCGTCAAACAGGAGATCGCCGGCATGTTCCTCAACCGTGACGACGAGGTGATCGTCATCGACCCGGAACGCGAATACCTCGCCCTCGCGGCCGCGTTCGGCGGACAGATCATCCAGATCAGCGCCGGCACCGGCACGCGTGTCAACCCGATGGACATCGTCCTGGAGGACGATTCGGCCTCCGACCCCGTCAAGGACAAGACCAACAACGTGGTCTCCATGATCGGCGCGCTCATCGGCGGCATCGACGGCCTCGACCCGCTCCAGAAGGGACTCGTCGACCAGTGCGTCAGCAACCTGTACACGCGTTACCGCAACCAGGGCGGGGGAGTGGTCCAGCCCACATTGCAGGACCTGCACGACGAATTGCAGGCGGGCGGCGACCAGGTGAGCCGGTACCTCGCCGACGCGCTCAACCCGTACATCACCGGCTCCATGAGCGGCTTCAACGGTCAGACCAACGTCGACCTTTCCAACCGGTTCACCGTGTTCGACGTGTCCGGCCTGTCCGGCGAGCTCCGCACGTTCGGCATGATGGTCGTCATCGACCAGGTTTGGAACCGCGTGATCCGCAACAAGGCGGCCGGCCGGCGCACCTGGCTGTACGTCGACGAATTCCACCGGTTCTTCTCCAACCAGTACTCCGCCGCCCAGTTCAAGGACATCTACAAGCGCGCCCGCAAATACGGCCTCGGCGTCACCGGCATCACCCAGAACGTCGAGGAGATCCTCGACCTCCAGGACGCGCGCGAGATGCTGTCCAACTCCGACTTCCTCATGCTCCTGAGCCAGAACAGCACCGACGCGGACGCCCTGTGCGAGCTGCTGAACCTGAGCGAGGAGCAGCGCCAGTACTTCACCGGCGTGCTGCCCGGCCAGGGCCTGATGAAGATCGGCAGCGCCTTCGTCCCGTTCGACGGGCGCATCCCGTCGGGCGGCGACCTCTACCGGCTGTACTCCACCAGCTTCCAGGAACAGGAAGGAAAGTAGCGCATCATGAGCCAGGCCCATGCCCGCCATGCGGGCGCACGCTCCGCCTACCGGGCCACGCGCCGCGTCGACACGGCCGGCGCGTGGCGGACGTCGAACCGCCGCCGACCACAGGCGTCGGACACGCGGCACGGGTATGAGCCGTCCCCGGCCCCCATGGCCGCATACCGGTCGGAGTACACCCGACGCCATCCGCAACGGCGGCAGGCCCGCGCGTCATACGGCGGCGCGGGACAGTACCACCGCCATCGGCGGTACGCCGTCCGCACGCAATCGCATGCCGCGACAACCCCGGTCGACCGGCAGCGGCGCGACCACACGCCGAGCCGATACCGGGTCCCCGGCGACCGGACCCGCGTGCCGACTGCCCGGACGTCCGCGCGCCACGCCGCATACGCCCGGACCGGAAGCCCCTACCATCTGCACGGCGGATTCGTGCGCCGCACCGTCTCGCGGCGCACGAATCCCGTCCGCCCCACAGGAGCCGGACGGCAGGTCGGGACCGGTGCGACGGGCGGTAGGAGGGTCTTCCGAGGCACCGCGCCGACACGATACGCCGCGGCCCGCGCCCATGCCGTCCCCGCGCAGCCGGCCAAGGTCCGCGTCCGCCGCGGGACCGGCCTGCGCGACCGGCTGGGCCACGCCACCACCATGATGGCGTCGAACGCCGCGCAGGCCGGCATCGACCGGGTCGACATCGCCGACACCATGGGCCACACCGCCATGGAACTCACCGCCAGGACCTCAATGTCCGCCGGTGCCACGGCCGCGCACGCCGTCGGCCATGTGGCCGGACGGGCCCGCGCCGTCATGACCCGCCCCAAACGGGCCATGGTCGCCGCATACAAGGCCGAGGAAAAGACCGCGAGACAGCTGGACAGGGCGCTGCGGAAAGGCAAACCGGGCGCGGCCAGGGCCAAACGAATCGCCGACGCGAGGAAGCACGCCGGCAAGCCTCTCGTATTATCCGACGCGAAGCCCAGCGCCCGCATCGGCGGATTCGCCGCCAAGGGCAAGGCGAGCCGCATGATCGGCAAGCATGTCGGCGGCGGCCTGAAAAAGGCAGGCAGGGGCGTCAAACGCATCGGAACCACCGGCCTGGACTGGATGGACGAGGCGTCCGCACGGCTCACCGCCGCGGACGACGACCCCGCGTCTCAGCTGGGCGCCGCCACACGCGACCTGACCTTCAAGGCCGCCCGCAAGGGCGTCAAAGGCGTCAACTCGTCCGCCCGGTTCATCTGGCGCCACCGCCGCGCGCCGGCCAAGGCCGTCCGCGGGGCCAAGGCAGTCGGGACCACGGGCGCGCGCGTGGCCCGCGCTGC